>JADMIO011683228.1_pt1 | contig 140187 bp, 122 predicted proteins | sample 8958161 | NCBI WGS metagenome assembly JADMIO01 (sample SAMN16585339, study PRJNA669376) | soil metagenome | isolation source: Crop rotation soil | place: USA: Cullars Rotation, Alabama | collected 2011
GAGCCAGTGTGATTACATTTGCGGCCTAACTGTGGCCAGTCCAGTTACGCTGGAGTCACTAGTATTTAGGTGACACTATAGAAGCGGCCGCGACAACTTGTCCACGTGGAATTCTAAGCTTAGGATCCCAATGTGCTGGAAAGGCGCCCGCCGATTCGCGGCTAAAGTTCCAGACTGCCGGCGGCACCACGCCTTCCGCCCGCGCCGGGAACCGGTCGTACGGCGATTTCACGTCTTTGAACCCGAATCCTTCCACGGTCAGCTTCCTGGCGTCCACCCACTCCAAATCGGGCGCGGGGGCAGCAGTCTCGGGAACGGGGACAGCAGTCTGAGCCAGCAGCGGCGCGCTGCTCAAGGCAAGGACAAATCGGCGGCGATTCATGCGGCAACTAGTGTATCTCAGGCTCATAAGGTGGACAACCTCCGGCAAACGTTCGGACGGAACTACTCTTTAGCACACACAAAACTTTCAGCCCGTTTAGGATCGCCTTTACCCCTATAACGCGGATAGAGTGGATACCTGCACATGGGCAAACTGGCGTTCACTTTGAACGGGGGGGTGGGGTCCATGGCATTCAGAATTGGCGCGTCGGGCGGAGTTTTGCCATTCTCGACCCAATCTTCGAGCATACCGATGAAATCGACAAAACTGGGCACGATCTCATTCGTGAGAGGATTGGTCCCGACGTTGCGATTATGAAAGATTCCGACACCAACATAAAATCTCATGAACTGGTCGACGTTAGCTTGTCCCATGAGATCGACCACTTTCTGGTAATACGCGTACGACCATTTGGGGTTGGCTGTGTAATCCGTTGTGTTGACTTTCAATATCAACTTGCCGCCGCGGCGGCGAAACGCCGAAATGTCCGGGTTGCTCGCATCCAGCAGGGCCGATAATTCCTGGAGACGGGCGCGATAATCTGCCGGCTTAAAACTGAGAAGAGCTACTGAAGGATCGCTCACGACCAGACTTGCCAGCGAACCGCTAAGAGTCGTAGCCGGAGTCGGGGCCGATGGCACGAGTTTCCAGTTATTCGGGAGTTCGCCGCCGGTTGTCCAGCCGGGCATGCTGGTCCAGCCGTGAGCGAGCGGGAACCCGAATTCAACGGCGCTGTGTAATTTATTGACGGCACCGATTTGGGCGTCAGACAGGCACGTATCGCCGGTGTCGATGCCGCCAGGGCAACGAATTGCGGCAAACGGATTAGGGAAAATAGTCGGATCGAACCTGTTGTTGCACGCGACGTAGTTGCTAACTAGTCCGTCCGCCAAGCCATCCAAAGCGTCGCACTGACGCAGGACTTCCCTGCCAATGACCGGCACTTTAGTCCGTGGGATCCACGCGTCCCCCGCCTGTGCCTGGGTCCGAACCACCTCGTCAAGCATGTTCCAGTAGATTTGCGGAAACACAGGAACCTGGCTGAAGACGCCGTCGTAATCTTGCGGGAAACGCTGCACCACCATGAGGGCTTCGCGTCCTCCCTGGGAGGAACCCATGTAATAGCTGTGCCTTGGTGCGACGCCGTAAAATGTCTTGGTCAATACCTGAGCGACATCGTGCGTTTTTTTCGTTTGCGCATATGCGAAGTTAGTGAGCGCTTCTGGGTTCAACATCCAGTCCGCGCGGGGCACCGCGCCACGCCCGCCGTTACTATGCCCCGAATCGCTTCCGTAGGTTACGAATCCTCGTGACAGAGCATACGGCGCGTTTGGAGGTATGGATTCCGGTCCCCACTGCATGCCCGTCGTGAGCGCCACCGGGATACTTCCATTCAATCCGCTACCCCCCAGCTGCATGATCTTGCCTTTCCACGATGTCGGCAGATTCACTTGGAAATTGATGTTGGGCGCCTGCGGGTCCACGGGGGTAATAATCCCGGTGACTTTGCAATACTCCGGGATAGCGAGGACAACTTGATTCGCATTAACCTGCTCTCCGGCCGCCGGCACGAGAACCGTGGAGCTGATCGATGCGCCGGTCGTCGGAAGCCCGATACTGCCAACAGCGATCTTCTGTCCCTGCAGCGAAGTGCAAGCCTCCTTCGGCATTATTGTCTTTGAGAGTGCCGTCTTCGGTTGCGCCGAGGCAATGGCGATAAGTAGCGCCAATCCGCACAGTACAGTACCGCCCTGTGCTTGGATAACAAGCCAAGAGTTTTTGGGGGTTTGCAGAGTGAAGCGTAAGTTTGTCATTTCCACTCGTGATCATGTCACAACCCGAATCTGAACCTAGCGGCCATTGCGTCAGAAAGTGATTCGGGCTTCTACCGTCACGATCCGATTGCCATCCGCGCTCGTGATCTGCCCAAAGTTGGTCGAGTTGATGTTCAGCGACGGATTGCCCCACTGCGGCGTGTTGGTCACGCTGTTAGCATCCGCCCGCAGTTGCAGGCGAACCTTTTCCGTGATTGCGAAGTTCCGGATGATGTTCAGGTCCAGATTGAAGGTGCCGGGACCAACAAACGGCCGGGTATCCATCACTCCGAGAGTGCCGATTGAAGGATTCACCAGGATAATCTTCCCGTTCGGATCCGCGACCGCGCGCAGAGTACTGCGGCTGCGGAAATCGGTCGGGAAGCTCTGGACCACCGGATCGGCGACAACAGTGTAGCCCTTGAAATAGGTCACGCCGTTGCCCACCCGCTGGGCGTTTCCCAGGTTGTAGGGAATGTCGGTAAGCGGCACCGCCCCGGCGGCATTGACGTTGTTGAACGTTGTGCCGGCGACCGTTAAGCCCAAAGGCTGACCCGACTGCATCGTCAGCACCCAGCCACTCTGCCAACCACCTACAATCTTCGAAAGCCAGCCATGCGAGGATTTACTCAATAGGCCCGCGTCGCCTCCGAAGGGCAGTGAATAGACGCCCGAGGCCTTGATGGCATGCTTAATGCTGAATCCCACCAGCCGGCGGTTATTGGCGCGATTCCGCAGGGTCCGGAACGTGGCTCCCTGCTCCGAAGTCTGGTCGCCTTCTTCATCGGCGAACGCCTTGGCAAGCGTGTAATTGGCGTTGAAGGTCAGTCCACGAGCCAAGCGCTTGTTGTACTCCACTTGCAGAGAGTGGTAAATGGAGCTGCCGAAGTTGCTCGTGTAGTTGCCAGCCAGGAACTGCGGATTCACTGTGATCCAATTCTCCGGCAAGCCCGCGCGGCGCGGCAATCCACCGATCGCTCCGGTGATGAAGTTGTTGGTGTTTAGGAAATTCGCGAATCCGCCCACGTCGTTTCCGGCCAGGAACGTGTTCATGGTGGTGCTCTTGCGAACCGCATCGGACCCGGTGATCGTGGTTCCGTTCACCACGCCCACCCCGGGGACATTGAGCCCTGTAAACAGCCGATCCATGAGCGGTGAGTTCCCGCCCGCCTGCGTGGTCCGAAAGGCGTCCAGAATCCCGTTCTCAAAGATATTTGCTTCGTTAATGTTGGTGGCGAAGTACAGACGTGTGCCCTTGCTCCCGAGATAGGACAAGCGCAAGGAGCTGTTCGAGGTGATGCCGGTCTCTAGGCCGATGTTCCAGTTCTGGACATACGGCTGCCGCAGGTTGGTGTCCATCGCGTGAATCGTCTGTGAACGGTCGGTCAACGGGACGATATCCAGGGCCTTGTCCGTCGGAACCAGCGGCAGGCTGGAGCTCACGAGATTTACGGCGCTGGGGGCTCGATACACGTTCACGAAGTTGACGCCCGGCATGCTGCCCGAAGCGTCGTCTACGTGACGAGGCGTAATCTTCTCATATGCCCAGCTATAGCCCATGCGCAGCATTACGGACCGGTTGCCTAACAGGCTCCCGGTCGGCAGACGCCAGGAAAGACCCGCGGCGGGGCCGAAATTGTTGTGATCGGCCGAGTACATACGGTGGTCTGGATTGGGCGAGTTCTTGTCCACTAGTTCAACCTTGGTTAGCGACCCGGCATTGGCGCCGGGTTTAAACTCCGCGCCAAAATCGTTGCCAGAAATTCCGAAGATGCTACCCGATCCGCCGACTAGGGCCGCGGCGCGGCCGTTGGAATCGTAGATCGGACGATAATATTCGTATCGCACGCCCAGATTCAATGTCAGGTTCTTGGAAACCTTAAAGTCATCCTTCAGGAACCATGCGTACTCCTGCGAGGTCCAGGTGCGCTGCTTGGTCAATCCCGGAAGATACTTGGGATTGTTCGGACTGTCGATGTTGAAAGCTTGAGTAACGCTGTCCACGTTTCCAGACAAATCGTTCAAGATACCCTGCGCGAGACCAGAGTTCGCGCCGATGCCACTGATGCTGGTGATGTTCAGCGGCGCGCCGGCGAACCCGTTGCCCACGTTCACACGCGGCATCACGTTAAACGCGTTAAAGCCATTACTGACCACGTCCCAAACCTCGAAACCCGTCTTCCAAGCGTGACGGCCGTTCAGCCAGGTGACGTTATCGGCGATCTGGTAGACCGAAGTAACGCGACCGAAGGGACCGATCAGCGCAGTCGCGTTGTTATTGTTGCCATAGGGGCTCGTTGCCTGGCTCAACCCAAGCTGGTACGGCACGCCGCTGATCTTAGGCAAGAAGCCGGTTCCCTGCAGATCCCAGGGAGCGTAGTACTGCTGGTTGGGCCGATTGAAGCCTCCCCGCAATTCGTTGATCAGGTTGGGACGCAGCGTGGAAGAAAGATTCAGGGAAAGTATTCTCACCCAGGAGGTGATCGTTCCGCCCGGGATCGTGGGATACGGAGTAGGCTGATTGCCGTTCGGACTATCCGAGTTCTCGTGCGTGTAGTTGATGGCCAGACGCTCGGCGGGCGTGAAGTAGTGGTCGATGCGGAAATCCCACTGCGTCCGCGGGAAGGGCGTATTTCGCTGCCACGTATAGCCCGCCGTATTGAGTCCATCGCCGGTCCGGAAGTTGTTCGGAAGAGGCATCAGGCTCAATGCTTTCGCTACGGCTCCGGTGGGATCCGCAGTCAGACGCGTCGGATCCTTCCCGAACAGGCTCACCGATTGCAGTTCGCCCGTCGCGCTGGCGGGACGCAGAGGATTGCCCTGCGCATCCACGGTAGGCGTGGTCGCGCCGGCGTTTCCGTTTTGCACGCCGGGGAAGAATTGGAAAATGCCCTGACGGGCTTGACTTGTGAGCACCGTCGAGGTCACCGTATTCTGCTGGCTCAGGCGCTGGGCTTCGATGTGAAACCGGAAGAAAGTCTTGTCCTTGCGGACGGGCCCGTCAATGCTGCCGCCGAACTGGTTTCGGATGAGAATGTTTCGGCCCAGCCCGTTTAGATTATTGAAGAAGCTGTTGGCATTGAGAGCCGTATTGCGGAGTTGTTCGAACAGGGCTCCGTGCAACTGGTTCGTGCCGCCCCGTGAAGTGATTACGACATGGCCCACACCGCGCCCGACTTCGGCGTCCGCCGGCGAATTGATCACCTGGACTTCACCCACGCGATCCACGCTGGTAAACATCGGCGTGGTCAGGCCAAGGTTCGCACGGACATCCTGAATGTTGATACCGTCCATGGAGATATTGAGGCCGGTGCGCTGCGCACCGCCGATGTTCGCCCCCTGGGCGCCGGGCGTCGTGTTCACCAGGCTCAATGCGTCGCGATTGACTAGGGGCAGTTGCTGCACCTGCGATCCGGTAATCGCTCGTCCAATCGAGGCCGTGCCGTATTCCAGCATGGGGGAATCTTCGGCTTTCACTTCGATCGATTCGGTCAGGCTGCCGACGTTCAGGGTCACATTTAGGCTGACCTTGTCACCCGTGGTCAGCACGACGCCATTCAGGACGTATTTCTTAAAGCCGGAGCGCTCAGCAGTGACCTGGTACTGGCCGGGCTGCAGCGGCGGCGCAATGAAGACACCCGAAGCGTTCGACGTAGTCGTCGTTTGCACTCCTGTTCGGGTGTTGATAATCGTGATCGGGACATCCGGCACCATGGCCCCGGACGGATCGGACACGGTTCCCGATAGAGTGGCATCGGACTGCTGTCCGAAGGCGGTAAACACCGCCAAGGAAATCAGGACACACGTCCGCAGTTTCAACATAAAGATCCAATTGCTCCTTTCACGGTTGCGTTACTCGGACTGGAATGGGCCGGCCGGAAGGACTTCGCCATTGTAGAGATTGCAATCCGGGCTGTCCGCCCACGCATACCTCAAATAGAGCGGCGTGGCGATCCCCGGGTTCGACAGCACGACTGTCATGCCATCAATGTGCGCATCCGCCGGCACAAACTTGCGGTCTGGTCCTGCGATTTCAAAGCCCTTCAGTACAGCGGCATCGCCCTGTCGTCCCGCCCGAAGGCCGCCCGTCGTGTGACTGAACCATGCACGTAGCGCGCTCCCTTCGGATGTTGCGCGGACGAAGACTGGGCCCGCATATTCGACCTTTTCTCCGTAAGCAAGTGCTCGAGCGGCAAGAGCGAGCCGGTCGCCCACGTCCACCTTGTTGGGCGGATGAAGATTTTCAGGAATCCCCACGTCGATGGTGACTGCCATTCCGGTGTTGATAACCGAGAGGGTTTGCCGCTGCGCCTCTCGCAGCGCGACCCAGGATGGACTGGACTTGAAGTTGGGGAGTTGTACGAACAAGAAGGGGAACTCGCCTTGACGCCACGCGCGGCGCCAGTCTCGAATCATCTGGCTAAAGGCGCGAGTATAGAGCGACACCCCGTTAGGTCTCTCATTCGCATTCGACTCGCCCTGATACCAGATCACACCTTTGATCGGAAATGCCGTGATCGGCGCAATTTTGGCGTTATATAGACCGGCTGGTTCGTACGGGCCGCCGGGACGGGCACTCGGCCGTGTCGAAGGGTCCGATCGAGTAGGCGCGGCGCCGCCCGACGCGGCGGCTGCCTCCTGCGCTGCGTTCCAGTCGGCAATCTGCTTTTCATAGGCGGGCTGTTGAGGGGCCCAGTCTTCCAGCGCGCGGGCACGGGCACTGAATATCGGCATGAGCGCTGGATCCTCGCCCAGGGCGCGCAGGCTGATCCAGGACTCGACGGGGGTGCCACTCCATGTCGATTCCAAGATTCCGATCGGCACTCGTTCTTTGTCCCAAAGTTGGCGGGCGAAGTAATAGGCCACCGCCGATCCGCCCCCTGCCGTCCCGGGGTTGATATCAGTCCATGGCTCGCAGGTGACATCGTCCAGGGGATAGCTGGAGACCTTATTGTCTACAATCGTGCGGCGTATACTTGGATATTTTGCTGCGGCAATTTCCGCTGCGGGGTTACTTCCACGGCTCAGCTTGAATTCCATATTCGACTGGCCAGATGCGACCCATACGTCGCCCACCAATACGTCTTTGAATTCAATTGTGTTGTTGCCCCGAATAGTGAGGGTAAAGGGCCCCCCCGCGTCAACCGGAGGGAGGTATGTACTCCAACGGCCTAACGAGTCGGGCGTTGCGGACCGGCTCGTACCCCGGAACGTTACGGTAACGGACTCGCCCTGGGACGCTTTGCCCCAAATGTGCACGGGCAGGCCGCGCTGTATCACCATATGTTCCGCTAGGATATGGGGAAGCGCAATATCGGCTCGGGCCGAAACGGCTGGAAACAGCAGAAGTAACGCGCAGGTGTGCAATCTAAATAAGTGGCGCATCGTCATGTATTACCTCCTCATGGCAGGATGAAAACACCTGCCCTCGTGATGATGTGGGCTTCCCCGCTCCCTAGAACTTCAATCTCAACGCAAGCTGTACGAGTCTTTGATTGTTTGCCTGCGTGGTTACCACACCGAAGGTGGAACTCCCGAATGATTGGTTCGGTGCGCCGAACTGGACACGGTTGAAGAGATTGAAGACCTCCGCACGGAACTGTAGCGCGAACTGCTCGTGCACTTTCGTGTCTTTAAAAGCAGCAAAATCCCAATTCGCGATGCCCGCAGTCCGCAGATCAGGATCGGTTCTTGCCTCATTGCCGAATGTGAAGGCCGTCGGCTGGCTGAAGCACGAAGTATTGAACCACTGATTGATTCGCGATTGAGCCGAACCAGAAGTGGATTTGTTGCAGTTTGCGGCCACATTAGGGCGTTGGTTACCGCCAAGGGAATTGCTGGTATTGAGGTTGGTGAGGAACGAAAGAGGCGTTCCGGCCTGCAACGTCGTAATGCCGTTAATGCCCCAACCCGATATTACTGCATTCGCGACCGACGGCAGGCCATTAAGGAATTTCTTCCCGCGGCCAATCTGCAGGTCGTAGACGTAGCTGACGACGAGGTTATTGGGAACATCGAAACCCGCCAGCGACTTCTCCGCCCTAAGGTTGTTGAAATTCTGATACGTCTGGTTCCCAACGCCACCGGTAAAATTGGCGAGCTGTTCTGTATCCGCGATCAACTTCGCGTGCGTGAAGGAAACCAGGAGGGTGCCTCCTGTGGAGAATCGCTTCTCCAATTTGACCTGTAACGCATGATAGTGTGAGTTCGCCGAACCCGCGGCGGTCTCGGAGTATCCGGTGTATTGCGGGAACGGTCTCAACAACTGGCCGTACGCCACTGTGGGATTTGCGAGCGGGCCCGTCGCCACCTTGCCGAGATAAGGATTCGGTACTGTCTGTAGCAGTTGCGCTCCCAGCGAGAGAGCCTGATCGGGAAGCTGATTAAGCTGCCGGGTCTGCCACAGATGCACACCCTTCAGTCCGGCGTATGCCACTTCCAACAGAGCCCCGCTTGGAAGTTCCCGCTGAACGCTGAGGTTGTACTGGGCTGTGTATGCGTAAGGGCTGTTCGGAACCGTCGAGCTGACTGTGGTTCCCAGGAGCACCTGCTCATAATTCGGGTTGTTTTGCGGCGGTATATTGATCCCGTTCGGGAAGGGATTGCTCAAGGTTGCAAATGGCGTCAGGCCGCCATCCAAGGAGGGTACCCATGCTGTGTTGGTGCTGTTGACCGGGGAACCGAAGGGAGACGATCCTATGGCTCCATCCGTGGGCAGGTAGTTGATACTGCCGCCGGCGCGCATGACCCATTTGTCGCTTAGACGATAGGCGATGCCGAGGTGAGGAGAAAACAACATATACGGATGCGGCTGACTGCCGCGATTCCCGTAATAAGGCGAGTTCACCAGCGCGACGACGCCCCGATTTGGAACCAGGGGATTCTGAACCCCTGGAAGCAGTACGGTCAGGCGGTCATGGCGCTCGAAAAACGGTCCCAGCCCTTCCCAGCGTAATCCCGCAGTGACGGTTAATTTGCGGTTTACCACGAAGGTATCGCTTACGTAATAGGCCTGGTACTGTTCGAGACCAGTTGTCGCCGCATTCAGGGTTAGCGTGCCCGAAGACCCGTACCCGAGCATGAATGAGGCGAACTGATTTCCCGCTGTTCCGGGATTCAGTGCGTTTTGCGCAGTCATCGCATTCGTGAATGTGAAGTTGCCGGAATTGTTGTTTGCCTGCAAATAATTCAGCTCGTTTCGACGCAGCTCCGCGCCGAACTTGAGCGTGTGCCGCCCCTTGATGGCGGTGAGGCTGGGGGATATTGCCAGGTCATTGTTATGGACTGAGATAACCGACTGTGGCCCTCCGGCGCAGTATCCGGCCGGGAAATCGTAATTGGACAGGCAGATGTGCGGGAGCGTTCGAGTTGTATCCCAGATGTTATAGATGGCCGGCCAGCCGAGTGTCGTCAGGTCAATACCGAGTTGATCCGGGTAGCGGTTGTTGTTTGTCCTCAAATAGGACAGCCGTATATCTCCAATAACGGAAGGAGAGAATGTGTATGTATCGCCGACAATCGCCACGATAGAGGGATTCGCGCGCGTTGCCGCCGTGTACTCGGTGTTGCGATAAGGGGAAACCAGCACTGGAATCGGCTTGGCATAGTTAAAGCGGGCGAACAGTCTTTGCTTATCGCTAAAAGTGTGGTCCCCTCGCACGTTGTACGTTCGGTTATTCGAGCCGCTGCTGGCGTTGTTCACCCAGTTGTTCGTCAAGCCTGGCGCATTAGGCGTATTCCACTGCAGCTTAGACATGATCACCGCGGTGGCGTCCAGCCGGGTAACAGGGATGATGTTCCCGGTGAACGGAATCCGATTCGTTCCGGTTATGCTGGACTTGGCATCGTAGATAATCCCGCTCGGGAGGAACTCGCTGAAATCGCCCGTCAACATTTTCGGAGTCGGCGCATTAAGAACGTAGGTCGTAGCGGATCGCTGGGCGAAACCCTCGAAGCTTCCAAAGAAAAAGGTCTTATTCCGCCTGATGGGTCCGCCGATGTTTCCGCCGTACTGGTTTTGGGTAAAGGGAGGCCGCGCCAACCCGGACCTATTGCTGAAGAACGTATTGGCGTTCAGTACGCGGTTCCGCAGAAATTCATACAGACTCCCGTGCAGTTCGTTTGTCCCGGATTTGGTAGTCAGGCTGATGACGCCTCCCGAGAAGCGCCCGAACTCCGCCGAGGTGGAATTGGTTTGAACACGGAATTCCTGAACTGCGTCCTGAGTGGGGGCTGCTCCCGCTGAATTGAAGTAGGCGGTGTTCATGGAAACGCCGTCCACGTACGTTACGTTTTGATTTGCTGTGCCGCCGCCGATCTGCGGAGCGCCGCCTTCCATGACGACTCCCGGAACGAGCGCGATCAAGTTGTATACGTTTCTGCCGTTCAGCGGCATTTCGTTGACGTTACGCCCCCCCACAGCCTGGCTCAGCGTGGCGGATTCTGTCTGGAGCGTGACCGCCTCCGCACTCACATTGACGATCTGTCCGACATCGCCCAACTGCAGCACGACATCGTGACGCGAGGAGGCCTGCACCAGTACCTGGATATTCTCAAGGACGATGCGCTTGAATCCGGATTTCTCCACGTCGATCCGGTAGACGCCCGGATTGAGATTTCGGAACTGATAGTTCCCAGAGGAGTCCGTCTCCGCCGGCTTCCGCTCGGCAGTTCCCGTATTCGTGAGGACCACTTGGGCTCCGGGGACCACCCCGCCAGTACTGTCTGTCACCGTCCCGACAACTGAGCCGAAGGCGTCCTGGGCTCTCAAATCGACCGTTGCCGCGATGCCAAAAATCAGTATGAACAGAGATGCCAGTCTTCCGACTGGTGAATTGAATAGAATCACGTTACCTCTTTCTGGTTGCTGGACCTCGAAGGGAGAACTTTGGGGGAAACCTCAACCGTACTTTGTAAAATTCTGTAGACAGCAATGACACGGCCCCCTTGCCCCTTGGGTTGGAATCCCCGCTCGCAAGAATAGGAGAGCGTTTGGACAGTTACAAGTACAGTACGGTATCCGTGTTTAGAATCAGCGATTTGGGAGGACGTACGTTACGTGCGACGCGAGTCGGCGACTGAGCGGTCTACCAGAAATAGGTGGCAATCACCCGTGGAGGGCTAGGACTCTCGCCCACCAGACTTGTTGCCAGGACGATCTGAATGTTTTTCCGTTCCCAGCCGCTAGGAGCAGAGCGCATGGCTTCCTCCATGAATCCGGGCTCGGACAGGAATTCGCCCGCAGCGGCGGTTCCGAACTTGCTTATGCCGGCCGCGGTGACTACCTGACCCCGAGTAGTGGAATCGAGCACCCGAGAGACCAGAGCATAGTCTTCTTTGATATCGCGGTACGATTCGCGCAGACTCATGAGCCATTTGCGGTCAGAAGGATTCTGGCGATCGGAAATCCAAGCCGTGTGAGAAACCGAATCCTTGATAAACCCATAGCGTACCTGATCTGTGAGCCGCAGCGTCCACTTGTTGCTAAAGGCGCCGATTAGAATCACGGGACCTTCCCGCAGATCGTCTAGGATGGCTGACTGTTGGAGGCGGATACGAAAGGGCTTAGCCTTTTTCACCATGGCTCCGGTGATATGGGAAAGAGTCGCCGCATCGGAAAATGCAACTCGCTCCTGGTTCTGAAGATCCACAATGGAAACCGGAGGAGGATCCTGTGGAAGAGGGGGAGGATCTGCGCTGCCCACCACAAAGAGAACCGGGTCCGGGGAGGCAAGTATCGGTGCCCAGAAGCGATCAAACGCCGTGACCGGAACTGCCATTGGCTTAAGAGCAATCGCTCCAGCCATTAACACCGCAGCTGCGGCCGCGGCGCACCATAATACCCATCTGTGGGCTGGACTCTTCGTCGTAGAGAGCGGTTGTGCCGTGCTCAGTTCCGCGGGATCGAGCGCCACCCATTCGGAAGGAATTTTGAATTCCGGAATATAGGAGCCGCTGGGAAAGCTGATGCGAATTTCGCGCTCATGTTCCGGAGCGGAATAGTACTGGGCCAGCCGCTTGCGAATTTCGACGGCCGTCGTGCGCACAACCGGTTCCCGGTTGGTGTCGTAGTCCGGTTCTCTCTGAAAGACCTCGACGCCCAGCGTCCGCTCTTTAAAATGTTCGGTTTTGCCTTCCAGAGCGGCATCGACAACAAACCGGAGCAAGCTCGCGCAGCGCTTACTGTTCATGAAGGCCGGGCTACCTAATAGCCGCGTTAGTTGTTCGCGGATTGCCGCTCGTTCCGCCTCCGTTTGGGGAATCCAACTCCCGAGTTGAACCTCGGGAGATTTGGCGATCTGGCCTGTATCGGAAGCGGCCACGGTATTCGGACACTCAGTATAGCACCGGATTCTTCTTCATCTCGAAGCTCATTTCTTCGTCAGTCTTAGGAGCTTCTCAAATTATGAATGGTAGAGCTTTCGGGAGGAAAGTCAGGAAATCTCATAGCATGCGGGATGGTTGCAAGTCTTTGCAAGCTGTTGAGTTCTGAGGGAGTCAACAGCTACGAATTTGACTACATCGCGCGATTCAGATTGTAGACGATGCGGCGACAACCCATTGAATAAATGAAACTTATGGAGTTTCTAATCTTGTGAGTTCCGATGCCTTGGGCGCAGGTGCGCTCCCTTCTGGTGAATCTTTAGATTCAATAGCTTAGAATGCTCGCTTGTGGAACCTTGAGGAAACTTTAGCTACATTTTCAACTACATTTGGGGTTGAGACATCGTCCGAATTCGGAGGAAGTTGCTGAAACTGAGTGGTTTAACAACGTGGAGATCCGACTAGCGCACCTGCAATTAGGACAGGCGCGCTCCGCGCAGTGAGCTGAGTTGTAACATATGAGGTGCCGCAACAATCGGGGGATGTCCCGATAGACGAAGATCGTCGGCGAGCGCAGCGCGGACAAACGTCTTCGAATTCACGCTGGCATTCATAAACGTTAGCACCAGACTGTTTTATGGTTGTCGAGATATCCTGCGCGCTTGTGCAATAGGAAAAGGACAGATTGAAACTGCGTGTGATAGAGGTTGCAGCGGCCCCTCCCGCCAATCGCGAACTGTTCACACGTTCTGCCTGCGGTCGGCCCACTTCAATATCGCATCCAGCGCCGGACACAGCGCTTGACCCCATGGCGTGAGACTATATTCCACTCTGGGCGGCACTTCCGGATAGGCCTTACGCACGACGATGCCGTCGGACTCCATTCGGCGAAGCTGTTGGCCAAGCATCTTCTGCGTGATATTCGGAATTGCGCGCTCAAGATCGGAAAAGCGCAGCACTTTGCCACCGAACAAATGAAAGAGTATGACGAGTTTCCAGCGTCCTTCGAGAACACGAAAGGCTGCTTCCACGTCTTGGGCGGCCGTCAATGGTGTATATTTTTTGGGCATACTTTTACGCTGGTAGCATACCTTCACGTGCGTACTTGCGCTTAAGTCAGTATACTGCGAACATCGTTTTCAGAAGCAACTGCATAACCGGAGAAATCATGCTCGCCAAATTGCCTCCACCAGTTGTCAACTATCTCGCTGCGGTCGCGGCAAAGGATACCGAGATGTTCGCCCGTTGCTTCACAGAGGATGCCCTGGTGCATGATGAAGACCGCGACTACAGAGGGCTCCAAGCCATAACGGCATGGAAGACGGAGACACAAACAAAATACAAGTATGTGATCGAGCCCCTCGATGCTTCGGTGAGCGGAAACACCGTTAAACTGCGCGCGCGACTGACCGGGGATTTCCCCGGAAGCCCGGCCGACCTCGATTTCAAGTTCCAGCTCGCAAACGAGAAGATAGCTTCACTGGAGATTGGATGATGAGTGCGCTCCATGACACCACTCCTGACATCCGCGAGTTTGACGCTAAACGCGTCTTGGTGACGGGCGGCACGAAGGGCGCGGGCAAAGCGATTGCCGACCGCTTTCTGCGCGGAGGGGCGACCGTAATGATAACGGCTCGGTCCGCACCTGAAGATAAAACGACAAGCCATTTTATCCAAGCCGATGTCTCAACCTCGGAGGGAACGGCAAAGGTCATTCGCGAAGTCCAGGAATGCTTCAAGGGGATCGATATAATCGTCCATAACGTAGGCGGTTCATCCGCACCCAGCGGCGGATTTGTTACCGTGACTGACGAGCTCTGGCAACAGGCCTTCAATGAGAATCTCTTCCCAGCCGTACGGCTCGATCGTGGACTACTCCCATCGATGATCGAGAATGGCTCCGGCGTTATCATTCACGTCTCATCCATTCAGCGAACATTACCGCTTTATGACTCGACGCTTGCCTATGCCGCAGCCAAAGCGGCGTTGGCCAATTACAGCAAGGCGTTGTCGAACGAGGTCAGCCCCAAGGGGATACGTGTCGTGACTGTTTCCCCCGGTTTCATTGAAACGGATGCCGCCGCAAGAATGATCCAAAGAATGGCCGACAAGGACAAAAGCGATGCCGTCGCCGCCCGGCAAAAACTGATGGACATGCTGGGCGGTATCCCGTTGGGGCGGCCCAACCGCCCTGATGAGGTCGCGGAACTCGTCGCCTTCATCGCGTCAAACAGAGCCGCTTCGATTACCGGCACCGAGTTTGTCATCGACGGCGGAACAATACCGACCGTATAGCGTGTGCTCGATTTGTGCACGATCTGAACCGCATGGAACACAGAGGGCTAAACTCGGAATTCGTAATTGCTAGAACGATGATGCTGGAAACGTTAAATCCTTATTTCCAATTTACCGTCGACTTCCCAAGCTGGACGACGCGCGAGCGTTCCACTGTGCCTGGTAGACCACTATTTCAAAGTGGCTTCCCATGTCCAACGGCCCTCCGGCTCTGCATGCAGATCCCAGAAAGCCTCAGCCGCAGCAATCGCCTGTTCCGAGCCAGGACTCACCATCGTCGTGACCGTCACTGTTGCGATATGGATTCCTTTTGCGGAGAGTTGAGGAAAGAGGGCTTGTGCCAAGCAGCGAATGGCAGCCTTGCCGATACTCAACGACAGATATTCCGCACTCGGAGCGAGCGCCAAACCGCCGCCAGTAAGCAGAATGGTTCCTTTGCGCCGATTTTCCATATACGGCGCGAAGTACTTGATGGCGGCGAGCGCGCCCAAGATATCGACGCTCAGATTTTGCTGCGTCGTTTCAATAGGCGTTTCAACCACGTCCGTTTTTTGCATCGCCGCGGCGTTGTAGTGAAGAATGCTGGCGGTCGGCCCAAACCTTTCTGAAAATTGCTGAACGGCACTAAAATCTGTGGAGTCAAGAACTACTGTTTCTACGTGCCGCCCGGTTTCTTTCCGGATGTTTTGTGCAGACGGTTCCAGTTTGGATACGTCTCGGGCAGCCAAGACCAGGTCGAAACCTTCACGGGCGAAACGGCTGGCAGTAGTGCCGCCGATACCCGGTCCCGCGCCGATACTAACGAACAATCCATTCATGTTTTCATATCCTCCATTCGTGAGCGAGTGCCCGGCCGTCAGTCCGGTCGGTTTTTATGTGAGTCGACAAACGCGCGATGCCCACGCGAGTTAGAACAGATCACTGAGCTGTCAGCTTGTCGAAAAAAAGATAAATGGCGGCAATTCGGCCGTCCCGGGCGATGATGAAATCCGTTCCGGCGTAAGCCGGCGCCTCGCCAGGGCGGCCCGATACCCACGGGACCCGTCCGCCATCGCCAACCTCCTCGGGCTCGGCAATTAGCTGATAGCTAAAGTCGGGATGAGTCGCCTTGATAGCGCCTGCGATGCGATCGATCTCGTCGCGGCCACGGTAGACCCCCTTGCTGGGATCGTAGAAAACGACATCTTCCGCGTAAAGTTCGTCGATCGCTGCGCGTCTCCGCACCGGATCATTTTCACCAAAGACGTCGTGAAGATTGCGGGCCAACAAGGTCGATATGCTGTACGACATGGCTGTTCCTTCTCCTCTTGGCAGCGTGTGCCTGCGCTCTATTCCGGAATCGACGCTCGGGGCACATCACGAGCCCGCGACTCCGGCCATTTTTCGAAGCCGATCATTCGCGAAATACTGAGCTTGTCCCTCTTCAATCGCTTGCAGAACGATGCTTGCCACGAATTCGGGCGTATCTCCCTCAGCATAGTTAGACGACGGTCCGCCGGCGGAGGGATTGCCCATTCTGTTTATGCCAAAGTTCGTCGCCGTGATGAACGGATAAACTTCGCTAACGACAATTCGATCTTTATCCAGCTCGGCGCGCGCGGTGAGACTGAATCCAAGAAGAGCACGCTTGGATGACGAGTAGACGCCGTATTGCGGAATCGTCATGAACGCGGTCCCCGAATTGATGTTCACGATGCTGCCCCCGCCTTGGGTCCGCATCAGCGGAATTACGGCCTGCATCGCGACAATTGGCCCCAACACATTGAGGTGGAAGATTTCGTCAAACAGTGCGGGGTCGATCTCTTCAACTGAGGCCGCGTAGCTGCGCCCTGCGTTGTTGACGAGACCGTCGATGCGGCCATAATGCGAGTGCACAACCTGAACGGCCTGCCGCACGTTATCAAACTTCGTCATGTCCACCGTGACTGGCAGGCTACCTGGAAGCTTGTGCGCTAATTCTTCCAGGGCATCGGTGCTGCGGGCGAGCAGGGCGACTTTGGCCCCGCGTTCAGACAGAGCAATCGCTGTCGACAGGCCAATTCCCGACGAAGCGCCCGTGACAATGAAAACATGATTTTCGATTTGCATCGTTCAATCCTCCTCCTTTCATTGAACTCCATCAACGGACCGCCATGGCGGCACACAGGATCGCTGACTATCAGCGCTGCCCGTGGATCTGACGGCGACTTCGTTGTCATGCGTGGGTTCATGGCTCAGGGGTCCCTATCCGATGCGGTACTGACCTCCGTCAACGACAATTGCCTGTCCGGTAATAAAGGCAGCATCATCGCTCGTCAAAAACAGAACGGCGCCTGTGACGTCTTCCGGTTCTCCGAGGCGCTTGATTGCCTGCTGTTCCCAGGTAGCGCGTTTTTGCTCTTGAGATTGAGGCGAAATCGCTTGCGTATTGGTCAGGCCAGGCAGTACAGCGTTCGCGGTGATGCCGTCGTTTGCAACGTCGTTCGCCAACCCTCTCATGAACCCGATGATGCCCATCTTTGTGGCGATGTAGTGACTCATGCCGGGGATGGCTAAGCCCACCATGTTTGAAGAGATGCCGATGAAGCGACCCCACTTCTTCTTCCTCATCGTCGGCAGGAAGTACTTCACGCTCAAGAAGTGGGAGTCCAGGTTCGTGGCGAAGGTTTTTCGCCACGTTGCCAGATCTAGTTCCTCGATCGAGCGATTGGGAAAATACCCGGCGTTGTTCACCACGATATCTACCTCGCCCACATCTCGGGTCTTGGCGGCAACCGAACGCCACTGCTCTTCCTGGGTCACGTCAAGTTCAAGCGCGTACGCCGAGGGGCCAATCTTCCGTACGGTTTCGTCGGGCGGCTTGAGGTCGGTTGCGATTACCTGTGCGCCGCGCCCGGCCAGAGCCAATGCGATAGCCTGGCCAATGCCCTGACCGGCACCGGTAACCAAGGCTACACGCCCTTCATGTGTTCTTATGGAGGTTTTCATTGCCGCCCTTCAGCGCCCGCGCGCGGTCTTTAAAGCTGTTGTCCACCAGAGCAGATCGTCGATCATGACGTTAGCTTGCTTTTCCAACTCGGCGAGGCCCTTTTCCACATCCCCACCCTGAAAATGTGCCCATAGCGTCGCCACGGGAACGTGAACAGATGACCGAATCGGTGCCATTTGTCTCGATGGCCGTCTCGCGAAGCTGCTGGACGGCTCGGGTGCCCATGGCGCTTCCGTAGCTCACAAAGGCCGCAGCTTTGCGGTTCCACTCGGGATAGACCCAATCAATCGCGTTCTTCAGCACCGCGGAGGTACCGTAGTTGTATTCCGGCGTTACAAATACAAAACCATCCGAGGCCGCGATTTGAGCCGTCCACTTCTTCACCACCTCATGTTCGTACGGCGGGCGGCCCGGCATGGCCGGGGGCATAGGCTGATCGAAGAAAGGCATCGGGAAGTCCCGGAGATCGAGAAGCAGGCCCTCAATCCCTTCGCGCTTGTGCAACTGCTGGAGAATCCACTGCGCCGGCTTTTCGGAAAACCGGCCCTGCCGCGTGCTGCCAACGATCACTGAAATGGTCATCATGTCTCTTGCTCCTTGACGATGGTTTCTATACGCTAGCTACACGCGACCTGGGCTCACCCCGCCCTACGCGATTCCCATAGCTCACGTTCGGCCTGAAGCCAGTCTTCCAGTTCACGGCCCGGCTGTGCCCCGCGAGCGAGATAGAGTTCGTAAGCGCGAGTCCTGATTTCGTGGTCACGCCAGGCCACACGAAGCACGATCTTGCCGTGCGACCTGTGTCTTTCCGCTCCAGGCCCGCTGGGCGACACCCCATGAACGCCCGGCAGTTTCCCCGCGATGTCATCCCACGCCTGGGCCACATCCTGGAGCGGGTACACAGTCGCGACGTCTGGTCGTATCGTCCCCTCTTCCAGCAGTCGCGCGATGCTCCCGAGCATGTCCCCTGACGGCGTCAGCCTCATCATCAGGCCCGACACACCGTACTTCGCGGACTCTTCCTGCGATACGGGCTGGACGGCGGACACGAGATAGCCGCCTTTCTTCAAGACCAGGAACGAGCGCTTCTGGGTGTCGCCACCGATCAAGTCGAAAACCACGTCGACCTTCTCTCGCAGCACCTTCTCGAACTGCGTCTCTCGATAATTGATAACCCGGGTGGCTCCGATGGACTTGAGGTACGCTTCATCGTCACTGCTTGCCGTCGCAATAACGGTCGCGCCGGCATGCGATGCCAATTGCACCGCATAGGCGCCCACAGCGCCGGCGCCACCATGGATCAGGATCGTTTGCCCTTTTTCCAGGTGACCCTGGGTGAAGAGTCCCTGCCACGCTGTTTGGGCTGCCACCGGCACGGATGCCGCCTCCTCAAAGGAGAGGTTGGATGGTTTCCTTACGATGGCCGCCGACTTGACAGCCAGATACTCGGCATACGCTCCCACGCCACTGGTCGAACCGAAGACGGCGTCACCGGGCGTATATCCTGCAGCGTCACCGCCAATCTGTTCGACGACCCCGGAAAACTCATGACCGGGTATCCAGGGCAGGTCGATTGGGAGTACCTGTCGGGCCGTTCCGGAAGCCTTGACAAGATCCACATGATTGACCGCGGTGCTCATGATCTTCACAAGGATCTCTTCGGGAGCGATCACCGGCGTTGGTACATCGTCGAACACCAACTGCCCACCGTATTCCAACACTCTGACAGCTTTCATCGGCTCTCTCCTTTCAGTGTCCATTTGGTTACGCGTGGCGACGTGCCCAGTCGGGAAGCTTCGTGAGCGTGCGGCCGAACTCGCGTTCCAGTCCAGCGATATCGGCGCTGTAGCCCACGTGCTCGAACCATTCGAGCATCAACGCCATCTCTTTGCTGTACTGCCGTACCTGTTCGATTGGGATCTGCGCGAACGCAATCGGCCGACCCAATGCTTCCGTTAGGATTTCCGCCGCCTCTGGCATCGTTCGTATATCACGGCGAGATCGATCTCGCGACGGTTCAGGGCAGCGGCATCGGTGAAGGCGCGCGCGCCGAACCAGCCAATGTCGTCCACCGCAATCATTTGTAGCTTCGTGGCTCGACCGATCGCCCAAGCCAGCGTCGATCACTGGAGACTGAAGGATGCCAGCAGGTTCTCCATAAAGAACACCGGACGCAGGATCACATGCGAAGGGAAGTGGAGGCCGCGCACGGTTTCCTCGATGCGCCACTTGTTGTCGAAGTGCGGAATGCCTGTCTGCCTGTCAGCCGATCCAACCGAGGTGTAGACGTAGTGTTCGATACCCGCCTCGCGCGCCAGTGTCGCAAGCCGCTTGCCCTGTGCCTCTTCCCGTTCGACGCCCGCCTCCCCCGCGTTCTGCACGCCGAACACGCCCCATACGCCGGTCAATGCACGGCGCAGCGTCGCTTCGTCATCGAGATCGCCCTGGACGATGTCGACGCCTTGGCGTGCCAGCGCCGTCGCCCGCTCGCTGTCCGGCTTGCGAGTTAGGCCGCGCAGATCGAACCCGGCGCCTTGCAGTGCCTGCGCGACCGCGCCTCCCTGATTGCCTGTCACTCCGGTGATTAGAATCGTTCGATTGTTTGTCATGGCTTTTCCTTATTATTTGACGCCCTTGTTTCCATTGCCGAGCCGCATGCCTGGTTCATTTACGCGCGAGCCTGCGGGCGGGCTTGGAACAGGCCAGCAAACGCCGGTCGTACCTCGGCGAAGATCACCGCCCACAACACAGCCACGAAGAGGGCCAGCGGAAGCCCGCTCGGGGCCATCAAAGCGTGGAAAGAAAGAATGTTGACGATGACCGGCGCTAACACGGCCACCGCCAGTGCCACGTAACGATTTACCAGCAGAAGCACCCCCGCGATCACTTGGAAAGCGAAGATCACCCACAGATAGTGCGAGGCATACAGTGCACCCATGAATTGAGCAGCGACCCCCTCCGGCGGCGGTAGGGGAATGAAGTTCAGGAAGCCATTCAGGCCGAAGACAAGGAAGATCGCGCCTGCCAGATAGCGGGCGACTGCGGAAACGGTTCTCATAACAGGTTCTCCTTTAGAATGACTAAACACGGCGTCAATCATATTGACCTCAATACAATGGATGGCATATACTTCTGAAGGATTCAGGCTTTTTTATGACCCAAGGCATTCAAGCGACGGATCATGTCTGGCTCGTCATGATGAAGGCGATGCGCGCTCTTACAAGGTACGCAGCCGCAGGTATTGAAGAGACCGCACTCGGTCTCTCGGATTTCGGGGTGCTGGAAGCCCTGCTGCACAAAGGACCTTTGCCCGTCAATACGATAGGCCCTATCGTCGATCTGACGCCGGGTTCGATCAGTATCGCTGTCGACCGCCTCTTCGCGAAGGGCCTGGTCAGCCGGATTGAGAGCGCCGAAGACCGGCGTGTTCGGATCGTTGCACTCACCCCACGTGGCAAGGACCTCATTGCTTCGGCTTTTCGAAAGCATTCGAGTCAGATGAAGAGAGTGTTCTCTGAATTGAGTCCGGAGGAGCTTCGTGGTCTCGAAGTGGCGCTCAAGAAGGTCGGCAAGCGCGCCGTTACGCTGATGGAGGAGAGTTGAACGGCTACATGGAGTTTGTCAATGTGGGCGGTCGATTATTTGGCACGGACGCCGGCGCCCTCGCGCCGTGAAGCCCGAGCACACTGGGAGTATGTGAAGTTGGAACGATACGGCGTTTAGAATCACAGCATTATGGAATTACCCGACGATATCCTTGAGCTTCAGCGACTGGCATACCGTTATTTCTTGGACCGCACGAATGCCAAGAACGGACTTGTGGCCGACAACACGGGCGAAGATTCGCCTTGCAGCATTGCGGCGACCGGTTTGGGATTGAGTTGTTATCCGATTGCGGTGGTGAATGGTTGGCTCAAACGCGAGGAGGCAGCTGATCGCGTTCTGACCACGCTGCGGTTCTTCCACCACAGCCCACAGGGACCCGAGCCGGACGTGACGGGCTACAAGGGATTCTATTATCACTTTCTGGAAATGAAAGATGGCCGCCGTGCCGGGAACTGCGAACTCTCTACTGTTGACAGCGCGTTTCTGCTGGCGGGGATGCTTGCGGCAGCTGCGTTTTTTGACGCGGACACACCCGCCGAGTGTGAAATCCGCGAAACTGCCGACGCTCTCTTTCGCCGGGCCGATTGGCAGTGGGCGCTCTACGCCGTTCCGTGTAACGCAAGCGGTTGGCCAACCGAGAACGTTGAAGATGTCACTATTATCCATGGCGGCACCCCGGAGAGGGGTTTTATCAGCTATCGATACCAGGGATACGACGAATCTCTGCTGATGCACGTGCTGGGATTCGGCTCGTCCACCTTCGCGTTGCCGCCCGAGTGCTATCGTTCCTGGCAAAAGACATTCGATTGGCGAAAGCAGTATGGAATCGAATACCTCCACATGGGTCCGCTGTTTATTCACCAGCTCAGTCATTGCTGGCTCGACTTGCGCGGAATCAGCGATGAATTCATGCGCGCCAAGGGGCTCGACTATTTCGAGAACAGTCGCCGTGCGGTGAACGTGCAGCAGAGCTACGCCAAAGAGAATCCGCAAAAGTTCATCGGGTATGGACCGCGGTGCTGGGGTGTGAGCGCCAGCGACGGACCGGGTCCCGAAAGAAAGACCATTGAAAACGTCGATCGCGACTTCTGGATGTATAGGGCCCGGGGCGTACCCGAAGGACCGGATGATGGCACGCTGGCGCCCGGATCCGTCGCAGCTTCGCTTCCATTTGCGCCGGAGTTGGTGGTCGACACGCTTCGTGAGCTGGTTCGCGCATACCCCAATTTGCGAAGCGATTACGGCTTGCGCGCCAGTCTGAATCCGACCTTCGGCGATTGGGTCAGCCCACGCAATTACGGTTTGGATCAAGGTCCGATCGTCATGATGATCGAAAACCACCGGACCGGCTTGCTGTGGAATCTGATGCGGAAGTGCCCGTACATCTGGCGCGGATTGCGACAGGCCGGATTCGGCCGCGGATGGCTCGAAACGGAACGCGAGCCGCAATGCCCTCAAGCGGTCAAAGGGCAGTGGCGCGAGCGCGGCACGCCATTCAGCAAATTATCCGAGAGCACGACACCCGCCGAGCGACCGGAGCAGCATCCAACGGAAACCATGCTCGCTGCCCGCGTGCATTCGTATGGCGATCCGGCCGGCGTGACGGTCGGGCATGGTCCCCGGCCTGAGCCGGGACGCGGTCAAGTTCTCATTCGTGTGAAAGCTGTCGGCCTGAATCCGCTGGACTGGATGATCGCCGAAGGAAAGGCCCGCGGGTGGCTCGACCACCGCCTGCCGCTGACACTGGGCTGGGAACTGTCCGGAATCGTTGAAAAGCCGGGGCCGGACGTTACGCGACTCAAGTCTGGTGATGAAGTCTTCGGCATGATCGATTTGCTGCGGGACGGTGCGGCTGCCGAATTTGCCGTTGGCGATGAGAATACCTTCGCGATCAAGCCCAGCACCCTCGATTTTCCCAACGCAGCAGCAGTACCCCTTGGCGCCTTGACGGCGCACCAGGCCCTGTTCGACACTGCGGAACTGCGAGCCGGGCAGACGGTACTCATTCACGCGGCCGCTGGCGGCGTCGGCTCGATGGCGGTGCAACTCGCCAAGGCGCGCGGTGCACGAGTGGTCGGCACTGCTTCCGGCGACGAGCACATCAATCTGATTCGCAAACTCGGCTGCGATGAAGCGATCGACTACAAGGCGACCCAGTTTGAAGATCACATTCGCGACGTAGATGTGGTGCTCGACCCCGTCGGTGGGGATTCACAGCGGCGATCGCTCGGAGTCCTCAAAAAAGGCGGGATTCTCGTGGCACTGACGGAGGAGCCGCCGCAAGACCTCGCCCGGGAAAAGGGCGTGCGCGCCACGATGGTCGGCGTCAAGCCCGACGGACCACGGCTCGCCGACATCGGAAAGATCGTCGATGAAGGCAAACTCCGGCCGCTCATTCAGAAGGTTTTTCCACTTGCCCAGGCCAAACAGGCGCTGGAACTCAGCCGTAGCAGGCACGCCGCAGGAAAGATCGTCCTAATCATCCCCTCCACTCCATTTTCACTCCATTAAGACTCCATAAACCCCAGAATGGTTGCTGAATCCAGTAGACCTGAGTACGTTAGCATAAACGCCGTCATCCTTTATTAACATTACTTGGACTGAAGGCAGTGGAGAGCGAGGTTTTCATGAACCGTTCGACTTCATTTCCATACCCGGTCATGAGTTTTCCAAAGTTGTCGAACAGATTGGCAGTGACGTTGCAGGATATCTGCCGAATCGGGCGACTTCTCGAAGAAGGGACGATACATCCAGACGTCGCGACCGTGTACCCGCTCCAGGATGCGGCTCAGGCTTGGAAGGACGTCGCCGGGAACCACCATCAGTTCATGAAATGTCGCCCATTGGGCCCGGAGCGGCAAGACGCAGGTCACACGGCAAGATCGTGCTTCGTGTCACCTTGCCTGAGCACGAAATCAGAGGTCGCGCGTACGAACTTTATCTCGCTCGCGGGGCACAACCTGGCCGTGAACTGGAAGACTGGCTTCAGGCCGAACGTGAGCTCGCGGCTGCCAGGTTAGACCGCCCGATACATTAGCGCAAGCGGCACACGGTTTACAGAGGACCAAAACAGCCATGCCCTACAGCAGCATATCGACCTTGCTGACTCGTAATCTTCACGACGTCTCCGGTGAGAATGACGCGGCGCGCGGCGATTGACGAGATCTTTACCGAAGATTGCGTGTTCTACGATCCCAGGGGAAGCGTCTACCGTGGCCGCGAGGAGATCCATGGAATCGCGGGAACGGTCAAGGCTACTCACCCTGACTTTCGATATCAGCCAATAGCCGAGCCCGAGAAAGTGGACAACGGTGGGCGGGTCCCATGGGTATCGGGCCGCCCTGGTGAGGCGCCGGCTTACGCCGGTACCGATTTCATCATTGCCGGCGACGGCCGAATTGCTGCCGTTTATCTCTTTTTTGACAAGCTGTAATTCGCCGACGCCCCTCCGCTATAACGGGACTCGGTCTTGTCGACCTGAGATAGACGACTTCCGTTCCGACGCGTTGACAGAGAATGAATTGTGGGCATTGCCGCCAAGCACGCTACAGCTAACGGTCCTTGGATCCTGGCCGCAACAATTCTCGGCTCGAGCATGGCATTCATCGACGGCACGGTCGTTAATGTGGCTTTGCCGGCGCTGCAATCTGCTCTAGGCGCCACGATCGCGCAGATTCAGTGGGTCGTAGAATCTTATGCGCTTTTTCTGGCGGCGCTGCTTCTCATTGGTGGCTCTTTGGGGGACATCTATGGCCGCCGCAAGATCTTCGTCGCCGGGGTAGTGCTCTTCTTGGTAGCCTCGACCTGGTGCGGCCTGGCGCTCACTGTCCAGCAACTGGTCATCGCTAGGGGCCTCCAAGGAATCGGCGGGGCACTGCTGGTTCCCGGTAGCTTGGCTCTGATCAGTGCTAATTTTCCCGAAAAGGATCGTGGCCGTGCTATCGGGACATGGTCCGGGTTCACGTCGATCACGGCCGCGATCGGTCCTGTGTTAGGCGGATGGTTCACCCAGCACGGTTCGTGGAGATGGGTGTTTTTCATCAACGTTCCGGTAGGCTTGGCGGTCGCGTGGCTGGCCTTCTGGAGAGTCCCGGAAAGCAGAGATGTCCAAAGCCAGCAGTTCGATTGGTTCGGTGGCCTCCTGGCGGCTTTCGGCTTCGGCGGAGTTGTCTTTGCGCTCATCGAATCCGTGCCGCTTGCGGGTGTAGTGGGCGGTATCGTCCTGATAGCGCTCTTGTACTGGGAAGCACGCTCATCCTCGCCGATGGTCCCGCTCCGCCTGTTTCGTTCCCGTAATTTCAGCGGCGCAAACCTGCTCACTCTTTTCCTCTACGCCGCATTGATGGGATTTCTTTTCTTTTTCCCGCTCGACTTAATTCAGGTGCAGGGCTACTCGCCGACGGAGGCGGGTGCCGCCCTGTTGCCTTTCATTTTGCTGATGTTTCTGCTGTCGCGATGGTCGGGCGGTCTTCTCGATCGATACGGAGCCAAAGGTCCACTGGTGATCGGTCCCCTGATCTCAGCGGCCGGACTGGCGCTGTTTACGAGGCCTGGAATCGGCGGTTCTTACTGGACCACCTTCTTCCCCGCGACACTCGTGTTGGGGCTCGGTATGGCGATCAGCGTCGCTCCGCTGACGACGACCGTTATGAATGCTGTCGAGCAAAGCCACGCCGGAACAGCTTCGGGGATCAACAACGCCGTCTCTCGTGTCGCCTCGTTATTGGCAGTAGCCGTCTTCGGCGCGTTGATGACCGGGGTTTTCCAAAGCGCGCTGGATCGGGAGCTCGATGTTCTCGCTGTAGCACCGGCGGTTCGGGCGCAAGTCTGGGCTCAGCGATCTAAGTTAGCCGCTGCCGAAGTTGGAGACCCCCGCGGCCGGCAGGCTATCGGCGAGGCGTTCGTCGCTGGGTATCGTGCGGTGTTATGGGTGGCGGCAGCGCTGGCGCTCGCCAGTTCCTTGAGTGCAGCCGTCCTGATATCGACTGAAAGGCGGTCAGGAAATCAGAAGGCTCCGTAGCGATTCCTTGTCCCAATCGCCATCAAAGCGGACGCCATTCAGAAACAAGCCGGGCGTGCCATACACTCCGTTTTGGACCCCTGCAAGAAAATCGGTGCGGACTCTTTCGCTATACACTTCACTCTTCAATTCTTGGCGGAACCTTTTAACATCCAGGGCTAGCTCTTCCGCATAGCGAATCAAATCCTTCGTCCGAAGAGCCTGTTGCGGCTCGAAAAGCAGTGTGTGCATCTCCCAGAATCGGCCCTGCGCTCCCGCCGCCTCTGCCGCTTCGGCAGCCTGCTGCGCGTGGTGATGGACGCCGGAAAGAGGATAGTGCCGGAACACTATCCTCAATCGGGAGGCAATATCCTGTTGCAGATCGCGAAGGATCACATACAGGCGCCCGCAATCCGGGCACTCGTAATCCCCATACTCGACGAGCGTGTATCGCGCATCCTCTGGACCGCGTATGTGGTCCACGCGGCGTATCGGAAGCAAAAGATGGGACAGGCCTGCGGAATCCATATAGGGCCTTGGTGACCAAACACTGAGTATAGATGCACGAACCGCCGCCGAAGCTTCAACCCATGGAACGTCTAGCCGAATGCCGGGCTGAAGTTGCGACTAGCGCGCGCTCAGTTCTCCGGTGAGATTAAGTGGCGTTGATCCCATCCGAAGGCGGTTCCGCTCGGTTCGAGACCAGCGGTAAATCTGCTGCCGCTCAGCGTCCGTCAGCCGGGCTTCGGGATGCAGCAATAAGTACCGCTGAACCGGCATCTCACGGTTTCTTACTGCGCTGCCGATCGCGCTCAGCAAACGAAGCTGATCATCGGTGGAATAATCGTTCCACCGCGACAGATTCATGTGCAGACGGGCTTGCTGAACGTCACGAGCAAGCAACCAGGAGATCGGTGCGACATGACTATACCAAGGCCACACGGTTTGCTGCGAATGGCAGTTCTCGCAAGCTCGCCGGAGAATGGCTAGCGTCTCCGCGTCGATCTGCGCCTCACGTAAGATGGTCTGGCTGCTCGCGGCCGCGCCGGGAGTCCCGAAAGGATGAATCATCGAGCCGCCAACCGCAACGACCGCGGCCACTCCAGTCGCGATGAGAATGTTTCTGATCACGCGTCCTCCTTGTTCATTTGCCCGACAACTGCCGTAGGTAGGCAACGATATTCGCCCGATCCACCGGATCGTTCAGCCGAAAGGCCATGTCGTTGTCGGGAATGATGCTCTCGGTATCGGTGAGCCAACGGTCGAGCGTCGATTCGTCCCATATGACCGACGTGTTCTTCAGCGCGTCCGAATAGGCAAACTGTGGGTCCTTCCCCGCATTTCGGCCATACACGCCCCTTAGGGGCGGCCCGACTTTAATCCTGTCGAGCGTATGGCAGCCGGTGCACCGCTTTTCGAAAGCTTCACGCCCGCGCTCGGCATCCCTGCCCGAAGCGCCGATCGCAAGGGTTGCACAGACAGCGCTAATGAGAATCGCTAGCGTTGTTTTGAGTCTTGGATTTGTCCAGTTGTACCGCATTTGAGTCCCGCTCTCTTGGTTTTGTAGTCGCCGGTCTAAGTGGCGCTCAGGGACGAATCGACTACCGCCAAGCGATGCGATCCGGCCACGAAATTGACGTCGCGGATTCCGAGCACATCGCGAAGCTTATCCGCGGGCACCTTCATGGGCCCGGCGGACGGCGCGGTTCCCGGCGCGGGTTGCGGGAATGCCGTTGACATCGCGGAATGGAACGTCACGTTCCCTTCCACCTTCTGCATCACTTGATGAATGTGGCCATTGAGAACGGTCACTGAGCCGAATCGCTTCAGCAGATCGAGAGCTTGTGCGCTGTCGTTCGTGGCCCAACCCCACTCAGGATAGGCCGCCCACAGAGGAATATGCGCGAACACCACGATGGGCGTGCTGGCCGCCAGCTTGGCGATATCGTTCTTGAGCCACGCCATCTGCTGATCTCCAATCGAGCCCATCCCTTCTAGTTGCGCCGCGTTATTCAGGGCGATGAAATGGACCCCCTTATGATCGAAACTCTGCCAGCCCCGCCCCATGGTGCCCTTGCCGAAACGCTCCATGTATTGCTTGCCGTCATCACCCAGTAAGTCGTGCTCGCCAGGCACGAAGAAGGTCTGCTTCTGATGCAATCCTCGAAGGAGCTGGTCGAGCGTATCGAACTCGGCGGCCTTCGCGAGGTGCGAAAGATCTCCCGTATGAAGGATGAAGTCCGGCTGCTTTTCGAGAGCGTTGATTTTCTCCACAGCGATCTGGAAGGTTCCATTGACATCGGGATTGGCTGCCTTGTCGAACCCGATGTGACTGTCGCTGATTTGTACGAATGCGAAGTCCTCGGCTCGCGGCTTGGGAGCGCCCAAAAGGCGGGATGTCGGCACGCCTGCCGCAAAGCTCCAGACGACACCCGCTCCGGCCCATTGCATGCATTTTAAGAAGCCCCGCCGGTCGATATCGCGCTGGAGGTCGGCCGCTGTGTCATCCAGTTTGTCTCTCTTGTTTTCCGTCATTGTGAATGCCTTTCTGTGGCGGCGTGAGAGCCGCTTTCGTCTAAGGAGACTGGCAGCCCAGCGAGTTTATTCCCCAACCGGAACCCGGGAATAAATTAGATACGCCCAGCGTATATATAGAGGGCAAATCTTTTATGGAAGCTGCGTCTAAGCGAAACTGGAGGGAACTTCTACTTTGGAAAGGACTCAGTGGACCCGAAGGTCAGATTCTTCGAGCTGACGATGTGGCCGCATATGCGAGCCGCATATAACCTGGCGCGCTGGCTGGTGCGCAACGATCAGGACGCTGAGGACATTGTCCAGGAGTCGTTCTTGAAGGCGTTCAAAGCCCAGGCAAGCTTCCGTGGCAGCGAAGCCAAGACATGGATGTTAGCAATTGTCCGGAATACAGCGATGGATTTTAGACGACGTGACAAATCAGGCATCGTGGTGCCCTTGGGAGACGAGGAGCACGAACCGAAAGACGATTCGCCGGATCCGGAGCGCATTTTGCTCGACCAATCGCGCCGCGAGCGGGTACGCCACGCGATCTCGCATCTGGGGCCAGAGTTCCGCGAAGTGATCGTGTTGCGCGAAATAGAAGGCCTGTCTTACAAGGAGATCGCGTCCGTGCTCGCCATCCCCATGGGGACGGTTATGTCGAGGTTGTCGCGGGCGCGAAATCTGCTCTTAGTGGAACTATGCGGGACCAAGCTGGATGGTGCAGGGGAGGTACCGCATGACTTGCCGTGAAGCTGGACCGTTGTTGCACGCCAGGCTGGACAATGAGCTGGATATGGCGGGATCGGCCAGCATCGATCTGCATTTATCCGAATGTCGCGCATGCGCTGCGCAGTACGCGGCGCTTGAGAATCTGCACGAGGAAATCACGGCGTTCGACCTGGGTTATACCCCTGGAATCGCACTGGAGCGGAAGCTTGCGTCGCAATTTCTGAGGGAGACGAAATCGCCATCTCGGTTTTGGAGCTGGAATTGGCTCAGTGCGTCCGTGATGGCAGCCGCAGCGATTGGCGTGGTGGTTCTGATCCTCTCCGTTCCCATGTTGCGGATCGGCGGAGACACGGACGCGATCGGCGCGGAAATTCTGGACAATCACCTGCGTGGTCTCCAAGCCGTCCATCAGGTGGATGTCCCGAGCTCGGATCAGCACACCGTCAAACCTTGGTTTCAGGGCAAGACCAGTTTTTCGCCACCGGTTCCGGACCTGAGCGAGCACGACTTCATACTCGTCGGGGGCCGTCTCGAGGTGATTCGTCAGCAGCCCGCCGCCGCAGTCGTCTACCGCCGGCGGCAGCACGTCATCGACTTATATGTGTCGCCATCGGCGGGTGCGGACTCCAAAATGGAACTCCGGGACCTGGGCGGCTATCATCTGCTCCATTGGATGCAAGACAACATGAGCTACTGGGCGGTGTCCGATGTCGACTCAAACGACCTGCGGACGTTTGCGGATCTCATTCGTTCGAGATGACGCATCGGGAGCGTGGTTGCATTTCGGGGATGCGGGCGGATCGGCTTGCGCACATAATGATTGAATGAGCCGACCGGTCGTCTCATCTCGACGGAGAGCTGAAGCGATCCGGGACAACGGTACGGTTTTCCACGCGAAGCCTGACGCGCTAATGTTTGGACTGTCTTTGGCGGATGTTTTCAGAGTGCCGGCCTACGACTGCAGGGCGGTTGGCCCGAACCAAAAGCCAGAGTTTGCCGTGACCCGTCTGCGTTCGGGTCCACGAGAAATGGAGAAGGCCCCGGTCTATTCTCCGGATAAGGCAGTCCTGATCTGTGTTTCCCTGACGCCCTCAGCAGTCGGTCAGTGGAAAGCCATTTACAACGGCAAAAAGGTTGGGGTTACGCGAGCGATACCGTTCGCCACGACGTTTATCGATCTGAATTGCCGCATGGAAATGTGGGTGCGCGGGCCCTTCGATTACTTGCACTACTACCTTTCTCAAGGATTGCTTGAGAGGATCGCGCTCGATAACGGCGTCTCGGCGTCGTTCCGTCTTCAGGAAGCATTCTTTATCGAAGACCTGGTTGTGGCGCAAATGACAAAGAACATCCTTACCCCTGTCGAACATGGAGAACCGCTCGATAGACTTGCGCTCGACCAGATGGCGATGGTGCTCGGCGCCCATACGCTGCAAACGCATTGCGGCGCGCCAAAATTCGTGGCCGGAACCCGGCGCGGACTGGAAGCGTGGCAAAAGCTGCGAACCGAGGAGATGTTGCGCGCGCATCTTCAAGGAAATCTCACGGTCAGGGAACTCGCCAGTGCGTGCTCACTTTCGGAAAGTCATTTCGCACGGTGCTTCCGGAGAAGTTTTGGCACGCCGGTCCATCAGCGCCTCATTCAACTTCGGATCGAGCGAGCCAAAGACCTACTTTCACGGACCAGTAAGTCCCTTGTAGAGGTTGCGTTGCTATCCGGCTTCTGTGACCAGGCCGCCTTTACCCGGAGCTTCAGGCGCATGGAGAACATAACTCCCTCACACTGGCAGCGTGCCAACAGCAACCGGGCAGCCACCACAGAAAAACCGCGCAAAGCTGTTGCGCGGAATAGCGGCCGGTTATAGCCATCACCACTGAACTGAGGAACTCCAGACTGATCTGCAAATGCGCAGGACACTCCGTCATTTCTTCGTGAGTGCTGATGCGATCTGGCCCACCAGTACCGCAAACGGCATATCGAGCGCGGCATAGACATCTGCGGCTAGCGGGTCGGCGTTGTCGGCGAGGATCTCGATCATGGCGGTCGCGTAGTCCACCGGGATGACTCCCGCCTGTTGCATGCGCAGCAGGCCCGCCTCGCGCTTTGCCTGCGAGAAGGTGCCGGATGCGTCTATGGCGGCGTAGGCGTCGTATCCCTCGGCAGTCGCACTGATCGCCGGAAAAGCAAGACATACCTCTGTGGAGATTCCGGTGATGATCAACTTCTTGCGTCCGGCAGCTTGGATTGCCGCTTTAACGCGGGATTCGTCCCAGGTCGAGCGGTCGATGATCTCTAAGCCGGGGGAAGTACCTCGGCCAGTTCGGGGACTGTGGGTCCCCACATGCTTCGGGCCGCGGTGGTGGTGACCACCAGCGGTAGCTTCAATACGCGTGCCGCCTTGGCCAAGGCCACTACGTTGTGCTTCAGTTCAGCGACTGCAATGTCACGCACCCCGCTGTATAGGCCCACCTGGTGATCGACGAATACTACGGCAGCATTTTCACGCGTGAGACTCTCGGTAAACTTGTTCGCGGACATCTGCCCTCCTCAAAAATAGCCACAGTTTCTCATGCCAAGCGGTGACTACGTGTCGAGAAGCGTGCCGAGCATCGCAGGCCACCGTCTCTCGAAGTCGGCGTCCCGCTGGAGTCCGCGCTCTAACAGAGCCTGGATTCGCTGTTGCGCTTCACTCCATGTCAGGGAAATCTGAAAGGAGTTCAGGGCGTCGAGGAGCCGGTCGGCGGATGGCAACGAGACTTGGTTAACGAGATTCTTAGCCGCGGCGATAGCACGCCGGTCGAACGAGGCGATCCGACGCGCGAGCGCATCGACGAAGCCGTCCAACTCAGCGTCCGGAAGTGAGCGGTTCACGTATCCGTATCGCTCGGCGGTGTCGCCGTCGAAGTCATTCGCGCCGAGAACGATTTCGAGCGCGCGGCCGCGACCGACCAGATGTGGCAGGCGTTCCGCACCGCCGCCGCCCGGATGAACTCCCACGCCTACTTCGGGTTGACCCAGTAGCGTGTTCTCGCGCGACGCGAAACGCATATCGCATGCGAGGACGAACTCGCTGCTCCCACCCCGAACACAGCCTCGGATCTTTGCCATGCTGACCACCGGGGATGTGGTGAGACGGACGAACGTATCCGTCAGGATCGGGAGACCGGACCGGCCAACGGCTGTGGTAATATTCCCGATCTTGCCGGTCAAGTCAAAGTGGGCAAGATAGAACTCGGGATTCGCGCTCTCGAAAACTACAACGCGTAGATTTGGGCTCGAATCCATTCGAGCAAGCAGATCCTGGAGGCCTTCGAATATGGTGGCGTCCAAAATGTTGAAAGGCGCGTAATCGAACAGGACTCTCCAGTACGCAGATGTTTCCTCGATGACTCGCACGGGCGCCGTTGACTCAGCCATGATTCACCGCGCCTCACGCCGTAGCGGACGATCCTTGAACGGCTTTTGCAGCGGCTCGGATAACGTCGACGACCAGGCTGGGATGGGAAAGCATCGGGACGTGGCTACTGTCGACGGCATAGGTGGTAGCGCCCATGCGCTTCGCCGAGAAGCGCTCCAGTTCCGGATGGACAGTGCGGTCTTGGTTTGCCACGATGTACCAACTCGGCTTCGACTTCCAGGCGGTGCCAGGAGCATTCCGGCTGAAGAGATCGGCGGCCGGCGCATAGTGTGTGGCCCAAACAACCTTTTGCTCTTCTTCCGAGAGGTCTCCAGCGAAGCACGCCACGCCTTCCGGACGCATCCAGACGCGCCCGTCTGCGACTTCGATGTATTTGAAGACGTCGGTAACGGGGAACTTTTCCTGCTGGCTCTGCGATGTTTCGTTGGCGTCGGGCGCAAGGGCAGCGATATAAACGAGCCCGGCGACACATTCATCGGTTCCTGCGGCCGTGATTACACTTCCACCGTAGGAATGTCCGACCAGAATTGCTGGGCTCCTGACTCGTCCTAGCGTCCGTCTGACCGTGGCGACATCGCCTTCGTTGGTGTCGAGGCCATATTGAGCGGCCATCACTTCGTAGCCATCCGCCTGAAGAGCGGGGATCACCTTGTTAAAGCACGAACCGTCGGCCCAGATCCCGTGGCAGAATACGATGCTGGGTTTGGTCTGCATGGATGTCGTCTCCTCGAACATAGGTTAAGGCGCGCTGCATAAGCGGTTCTTGCACGATTTCGCCTCTTTTGTCTTTTCCTATCGCGGCAGAGGGGACGGGGGCGGCAAGCTACTCGACCATGGCTCGGATGTCACGGTTCTCGAAGATCTGGCCTCCGGTCTCTTGTGTTTCCCGGACGGCAATATCGACCATGACGCGGGCCAAGTCGTCCGCGGGAATCACCCGATTGGGGAGCAGCACTCGAAACACCGGATAGATTACTCGCAGCAGCCGATAGCTCAAATTCGGTTCCTTTCGCGGCTCAACCGGATAGATGTAAGCAGGCCGGAAGAGATAAACACGGGGGAAATCATACGCTGAACGGGCCGTGCTAACGGCTCCCTGCTTCCGGGTTTCCTGGTTATGGCACGGGGTCAGGGCATTGCATGGGATCGATTTTGGGACGCGCGAAGAAACGGACATTTCCTGACGGTAAGCAGCTTGGGCCTGAAACGTCAGCGGAAGGCCCCGGGGATGCTCAAGTCGTTTGAGCATGAACAAAAATAAGCCCAGTCCGCATATCTGGGATTAGGAACCTTAGGGTATACTAAACCTGTTCCGATTTAAAGCTTCTAGCCGCTGCTGTAGGTGAGCAGGCCAAATGCGAAACCCTTTTCCTCGGCACGGGAAGAAGGTTTATGCTCACAGGCAAGCGGTTCAGACTTAAGACTTCGACGCTATCTATTGAAGGTATGAATGGCACGCGAACAGCCGTGACTTTACCGGCTGGAGCGATCGTCAAGGTAGTTTCAGGGCCTACCCCTGGAGACCGGCTGGTAGATGTGCTCTGGGAAGGCAAGATGGTAGAGATGTTCGCCATCGACCTACATATGCGCGGAATTGAAGTCCGGGAAGAAAGCGCCGGGTCCTGAATTTCTAGGAAACACGAGTGGCCAAAGTGGGTCTTCTGAATATGGGGAGTGAAGACAGCACCGAGTTCCTTCAGGCACTCTTAGCCCAGATGGACGCTGGAACGGTTGATGACACCCTGTTAGCAAAACTAGACGCGCTGACCTCAGAACAGCGAGGTCAATTGGCCGAGATGTTAGAGCAGCAAGAAAAATCGAAGCTTGGGGACTAGCGAAGTGACTCTGCCCCCATCTTCCATTCGCCGTCCATATCGTTATCAATCGCCTTCTGGCGATCTTCCACCAGTTTGACGATACCCGCGACCCGCTACCCGTCGCCGGGCCACTCTGCATCGAGCAGCCCCGACGATGCTCTCGACCTCAGCCGCTTCCGGGGCAGGGTCCGTAAGCTCCTTTGCCTCAGTTTAGTTGCCCCGACGGGTGCCGACCCTGTAGCGGCTCGGGCCCCTACGAGCGCGGGATGGACCAAAAGTCCTGGCCGTACTTGGTTCGGAGGGTGGATAGTTACCCGGGCAGTCCGGATGGCGGAGGCGCTATACTCTATCGAATTGTGGACACCATGAAGCCAGTCCGCGGAGGACGGCAGCTCTGTGGCGGGAAGGAGAGATCGGCTTGAAACAGCCTACTCACGTTGCTTTACTCGCAGTTGGGTTATCTGTTCTCGGTGCGCATGCTGAGGCCGTGGAATTTCATTATTCGCTCTTAGATAACGTAAGCGAAAAGTTGTCCTACCAGAAACTTGCGGATCGCGTCGCACTGGGCAAGCCTGCGAAAAAGTATGTTCCGATCATTGCAGGCGCTGAATTTCTAATGAACTACGTGGCGGCATCCCCTTTATTCAAGCAAGATCACATCTGGGGCCGGTTGGCACACCCGCATCCGATTTCCACCATCGCCTTCCGTGAACAGGACAATCCGTCCACTCACGTTCTCTTTCGTAAACTACCCGACGGCTCACTCCAAGCCGACATTCACCTAGATGGAAACGGGCCCCAAAAGCTGTTTCCCCACTTGGACGAGTTCTTTTTCCACAAACTAACCTTCCGCGATAACAATCAGGATCGTATGCACGCCAACCTTGAGCGTTCGTTCGTTCGTCAAACCAGGCCCGCAGAGGCCTTTATAACGCGACGGGAAAGGGTCACCCTTTACATACACGAAACACTGGGCCTTCAGCCCATTGCTGCCGCTTTCTCTAACACCGTCTTCCGTCACTACGCCCATGAGCTGGTGTGGAGAACAGAGCACCACTATGAACCGATGGTCAATCGGTTTGAGGGATCGTTAATTCGCCGCACAATAAAGAACAGCATTGAATTAGGTGTGGCCAGTTGGCTCCAGGAAGATACTCGTTATAAGCCCAGCGGCGAGCGAGGTTTCACAAGTCGCATTCGTGCCGCAGCAATCAGCACCTTCGTCGTCGCCACTCCCGCAGCCAGTGAGTTTGCCTATGCCCGATTCGCCGCAATTATTGGGACCACGGCCACGATTGACGCGTGGCATCCTTGGCGGGCGCACTCGTCCCATCCGAACTATGCCAGACAAGCAACGTTTGGCTTGGTCATTGACCCCCTGGTACGAAGTATGTGGGCAGAGTTCTGGCCTGACATTAGACGTCAGCTGTCATTTCACAAGTAGCTGGAACACCGCCAGTATGGTCCGCGAAAAACAGAGTGCGGAGAGGAAGTCCTAAGTATCTTTTGCGAGTAACGCCAGACCGGCTCTTCGATAGGGCTTCAGCATCCATGCTCTCCTGGTGCTTCTCTAAAGCAACGCGAGCTGCAATGCGGGCGTCTTTGCTTTGCTCCAGCAGGCCTCTAAGCCGGTCATATTCCTGTTTCGCAACCTTGCCACGGCTGCCATTCACGAAAGCAACGGCTATCCTGTTGTTCTCCACCGCCGAGCGCGCGATACTCCGCAATCGCTCTCTCTCCGCATTGTGGCGGCTTTGGCGTTCAATCTCCCTGCGCCTCCGGCGTCGGCTTCTGTGTGACGCGCTGCGCCTCTTCTAAGCCCTTTACGATACCTGTAAGCTCTGAATCAAACGGACCTGGCGCCAAGCGCATATCCGAACGGCTGGAGAGAGTAAAGAATCCATACTTCCATGTAAGGCCGGTCAAGGCCTGCGGTCGGCTGACTACGGTCAACCCGTACTCGGAAAGCGATCCCAACTTGCCAACACGATAAGCGTTGATGATTTCCAACGCTGCATTTTGTCCGGGATCCGGACCTTCAAGAAACAAGACGGCCGACCCTTTTACGATTAAACCGACCAATTCACTTTCCCTTCTTCCCCCGCATCGGCTTCTTCGGCGTCTCCGGCGCCCTCATCCAAGCCGGTGGTCTACCGCGACGCCGGCCGCGGCCTGAGGAAATTCGCTCCAAACGGCAAGTGCTTCAGTCAGCCGTTCACGTTCCTGGTGAAGCTCAGTGAGCGTCTTGCGAATGTCCATTATGTCATCCTCTCCGCCGGCTGAGCGCGATGCCCAAGACCACAACGAGCAATATCGCGGTGAAACCGAAGTGCATAATAGGAGGTCCAACAAGCCTATCACTGGCCGTCCTTGGGCGCCAGCTTCAGCTTCGCCGCGGGCGGCTGGCTGAAAAACTGGCTCCGAGTTCTTGTTCGACAAATCGCCACATCAGCAAACCAGAAAGCGAGATATTCGGCGCACACTAAGGTAATGCAAAACTTAGCGTCGGCTGCGGGGGAATTCCAGGATGATATCAACGCGGCCAAGGTCTATGCGAAGAACCGCCCCAACCTGCTGTTTCCCGCGATGGCAGCAGAGACGGAAGCCACCATTTAAAGACTATTGCGATTGGAGAAATGTTTTAGAAGCTTCTCGGGGGGAAGCGCACCTGGTCATATGTCCAGTTGTTATCTATTTGCCATGTTCGTAGTCTAAGGCTGGCTTAGGCATTTTTGCCTCGTCTGGCGGCGGGCGGGAACCTCCGATCTGCCTGCCGTCTTCTCTTGGCAGCGAACCGACTGATCCCCTCGTAAATGATTCAACCTGATTTCACAGGGCTGGCAGAACGTTCAGCGTGCAAGACTTGCCAGAAGCTTAAGCATCGCATGCAGGCCGATCTGAAGATTTATATGGGGTCGGTTGCCGGACTGAATGCGTCTGGCAAGGACTTTGATGCGGTCTATCTACGCGCGCAGCGCACAAAACTGGCATTCGAAACCGCTCGCGATGAATTCAAGGCGCATGGCGAATTGCACGACTCCGAGTAACGACCGGGAATGCGGTGACGAAGGCCCTTTCGATCTAGCCTACTGTGAGAAGGCAAATACAAACAAGGCCTCCGGTCGTTTCAGACACTTGTATATTACAATAAAACTGTAACAGATAAGTTATTCTGTTTCTGACGTTTCAAAGAAACCTAAGAGCGTTATGACCGTGTTGCTGTAAAAGAGTCTCATCCGGGCTTTCCTTCCACGCTACAGCTTGATACAATTCCGGTGCTCACTCGATCGGGAGTGTTGCAATGAGGCAGGCACTATGCCCACTTGTCTAGTTCAGCAATCATTGGAAGACAATTGGCGAGAAACAGTAAAAGCATACAATGTCGCGGCGCGTGCGCTGAATTGTTCGAACAAACATACGCGCAACACTAACCACGCGGAAGAGAATTACAAGGAGACAAAGCGATTGTTCGATGAGTCGATGCGACTACTGGAAGAACACGAAAAGACCCACGGCTGCGGGAAAGGGGGTGCGGCCTAAACATGCCCTACTGCGTCCTGCGTTCCCAATTGGCCGAAGCGTGGCAAGCGGCCATGGACCGTTACCTTGAGGCCGTTAAGCGTCTTGCGACAGCGAATGTCGATGGAAATTATCCTGAGCTGCGCTCGCTGGTGGTGGCAACTCGAGGTGCCGTGGAAGAGGCTCAGTGCGTTCTCGCTGAACACGAACAGGAACACAAATGCGGTCTTGCTGACCAACCGGGTTAGCGCGAAGGGGTGCTGTTTAGACTCTGCGCGAAGCTGGGGGATCTACAACCTTCAGTTCTTTTATGACCCGACGGGCGGCTTCGCTCGGCTCAGGGTACTAAGGTGGATAAGCTTTAAAGCGGATGGCTTCGGTGGAAGTGGCGCTTTAAGCTAGAACACATGAAAGGTGGTGCTACCGATGAAGGATCATCTGCTCGCTCAAATCGCTCCCAGTCTCCTCTCAGGCAATTCGCGCTTGCGGCGCTCCGCAGAGAGCGATGTTCGGGCATCCACAGGCAGGTCGGCGTCACTCGGTAGCTCCGCCGTATTGTCCGTACGCCCACAACGTCTCAAATGTCTCACTCTCGCTGCACTTGAAGATAAATGGCGAGCCATGTTGGACTCCTACGAAGCCGCCAAACTAGCACGGATCGGTCACCGCGAGTCGGCGATCGAGGCGAACCTTGTTGCTGCCCGCGACGCTCTCTGCCATATCAGTTTGCTAATAGATGAACATCAGTGGGAGCACGGCTGCGGGCTGATCGTGCGCAACGGTGGCCGTCCACGGAAAGCCCCCGCCGCGTTCACGGGGGCTTCAGGGGCGGCGCAAGTGTTACGCGAAGCTGGGGTCCATTAGCTTCAGTTCGTTCATGATCCGGGAGCGCGGCGTTAGGGGTTCGGAGATGGAACCCGTCGCGATGGAGCTTCAATCCTCCGGCACGCCATTCTACCAGTTAAACTCTGGAAGAGCCCCTGCCGATATAGACGGTGCTTATGTCCGAACTTGCGGTCAGGACGCCTTCAGAAGCCGACACAGCTGGCATCCCTGCGTCCAGCAGTTTCGGACCCACAAAGGAACGTAAGGCCGCAGCCTTTTCTCCGACCAGACTTATCCTGATCATCACGGGGATCATTTTTCTTGAAGAGCTGGCGACACTCCTGTTGCTGGATCTGTTTCCGCCAATGACGGATTTCACCGAAAGCGTGATTGACTCGAGCTTACTGGTGATTCTAGTGGTCCCGGCGCTCTACTTTTTCCAATTGCGACCAATGAGGCGGCATTTGCAAGAACGAGACGAGGCCGTTCGAGCTTTGCAACGGTCTAAGAACGAACTCGAAGTGCGCATTCATGAAAGGACTTCCGAACTCGCTCATGCAAGCCAGGACCTAAAGACTTCGTTGCAAGTCCTGGAGAAGACTCACAAGGAAGATTCGCTGATCGCCGAACTGGCGGACCTGCTTCAATCTTGTCGAACCGCTAAGGAAGCGGTCGACATTCTTCACCTGTTTGGACGAAAGCTCTTTCCAGACGATAGCGGAGCTGTCTATCTGTATCGTGCCTCCCGCAATCTCCTTGAATTGGCAGTGTCGTGGGGATCCCACAAACCTGATGCGATTCTCGATCCAGAGCATTGCTGGGCGCTGCGCCGCGGGCGGCAACACTTGGTCGAAGCAACAGATATTAGCCTTCGTTGCCGCCACCAGGGAGGGGCTTCGCATTCGTTGTGCATTCCAATGATGGCCCAAGGTGAAGCGACTGGCGTGCTGGTGCTTCGCTCTATTGCTACGGAAAGAGAGACTCTCCGTATCACCCCTGACTCCTTGAGAATTGCGCCCATTGTCACGGAGCAGATTGCCCTGGCTCTTTCCAATCTGGATCTACGTGACAAGCTGCGTGATCAGGCAATCCGAGATCCTCTGACCGGGTTATTCAATCGCCGTTATTTCGAGGAGACCGCTGAGCGCGAGCTTCACAGAGCCGAATGCCGCGCTGCGGGCGCTGCGGTCATCGTTATCGACATCGATTACTTCAAACGATTCAACGATACGTACGGTCATGATGCCGGTGACGCGGTGCTGAAAAAGTTCGCACTTCTGCTGCAAACCAAGGCGCGTGTTGAGGATATTGCCTGCCGCCATGGCGGGGAGGAGTTCGCATTGCTGCTCTCAGGAGTGCCTCTGGCGGTGGCCATCTCGAGGGCCGGACAATTGCGAGAGGCAGTAAAAGACTTGGATCTGCGCCATCGCGGCGACACGCTCGGCACGATATCGATTTCCTGCGGAATTGGCGCCTTTCCGGACCACGGCCGTAGTTTGTCCGAGCTGATGGACGCAGCGGATCGTGCGCTATACAGAGCCAAACACGAGGGTCGTGACCGGGTTGTGGCGGCATTCGACACAACTGACTCAGGGAAAGGGTCCACTCCCGCTACATTGGCTGTTTAGCCTTCGGGTCGACTAGCGCACCTGTAGCGAACTGTGGCGTTTCGGGGTTCTTGGAGGCTTTGGGCAGCTACAAATTTGACTACAACGGGAGAAGTACTCCAAACCATAATCGTCGGCGAATGTTTGAAGCACAGCGTACTCGTTCTGTAAGGCCGGTCCGACGAGAATTCGGTGTCAACGATTTCCGCCTTCCGTGTAAGAGGTCAACTTGGCCTGTCATGTAACCGCTCGGTTACATGACAGGGCCGACACTTACTGTGAGACCGGGTCTCTATCGGACACGATGACAATCAGCATGTCCTTGGCGAGTCCGAGAACTCTTTGCGCAGCGTCACGGGACAATACCGGCGACCATGCCTTCCTGCGGGGGCGCGTTAGAAAGATCTGAGTAACCTGGTTGCGACGCGCAAAGTCCACCAGAGTCGAAGCAACGTCATCCCCTTCCAGAATTCGAGTTTCGATATGCAAGTTACGCGCGAAGTTCAAATGCCGTTCCACTGCTTCCCGATCCGCCGCGGGTAAGCCGCTTAGATCGCCGCTGGGCTGGACTGACACAGCGAAGCATTCCGCACCGAGGAAGTCGCTGACGCGTTTCGCCCGCCGGATGACCATGGCGGTCTTGGGATCGGCCGTAACCAATACTAGAATCTTGTGGTGCTTTCGGAGATTTACGGGGCCACCGTCGTTGGATTGTGGGATCGTCTGGTCATCCCCCATGCGGTGCTCAATTTCATGCGCAGCTTGCCGTAGCGCAAGTTCTCGTAACGCAACCAGAGTCTGTTCGCGAAAGAAGTTCTGCAGAGCCTGCTCCGCCTTCTGGCGCTCGTACACTACACCTCGTTGGAGCCGATTGAGGAGCGCGCGAGGGGTGAGGTCCACTATCACGACATCATCCGCCTGCTGTACGACCCAATCCGGGATAGTTTCGCGAACCCGAATACCACTGATCTGCCAGATCTGATCGTTCAGACTTTCCAGATGCTGGATGTTCATGGTAGTGAGAACATCGATACCAGCGGCCAGCAATACCTCGACGTCTTCCCACCGCTTTTCGCGCTCAGACCCAGGGACATTGGTGTGCGGGAATTCGTCCACGACGCAGACTAGGGGATGTCTGACCAGAATGGCATCCGGATCCATCTCCTCAAAGAGTGAATCGCGATACTCGACCGTTTTTCTAGGAACGATCTCCAATCCTTCGGTTTTTGCGATGGTCTCTTGGCGGCCATGCGGCTCGAAGTAGCCGATCACGATATCCACGCCAGACGCTTTGAGATCCTGAGCTTCTTCCAGCATCTTGTAGGTCTTTCCGACGCCTGCGGCATAGCCCATGAAAATCTTGAGTTTGCCGCGTCGCTTGTCGGTCATCGATTATTGAGGGAACACGCACACGTCTATGCCGTGGCCTTCCCAAATCAGTTTGTCGAGGGGCCTGTCTTTGAGGCGAGCTAGGCCCGTACGCTGACTGTGGCCAACAAAGAGTTGCGTGATCCCGCGGGATCTAGCGAAGGCGAGGATTGCTTCCGCCGGATCGTCGCCCTCTAGGATTTCGATATGCGCGCCAGCTGCGTTCGCGATCGCCATTCGCCCGTCCAACGCGGATTGATCCTCGGCCGAGATATTGGCCTGCTTAACGTACGCGACGATGAGGTCTCCATGAAATCTTCTGGCGGTTATCTGAGCGAGCTGCATCATCTCCGTCAGGTTTGCGCGAGGAGTAATACACACGAGTATCCGCTCGTGCGCGCCGAAAGTGTGCTTGATCCCGTGGCGTTCCAGGTAATCGTTGAGCTGATGGTCGACGATGTCCGCGGTCACCACCAAAGCCAATTCACGCAGCTTTGACAATCGATCTTGGCGTCTCTGAATTTCCACCTGTTCATCCGCGGACCGTTCCATAGGCGCCTCCGGAGGCGCATCCACAATTTCGACTTCATCAGCGCTCTGGATGAAGGATAGCGGGACAGTCTGATTCACATGCTTGCCACTGATGGCTTCCACTTGATCTTGCAGTTCGGTCACGTATTGGATATTGATCGAGGCGATCACGTTGATGGCGTGCTCCAGCAAATCCTTCACATCCTTCCAGCGCGTGGGGTTCCGCGAGCTGGGCGGATTATCATAAGCCAGCCCATCGACGATACAAACTTCCGGACGGCGCAGAATCAGCTCGTCCACGTCTATTGCAGTTCCGCCGTTGAGACTTTTTAGCGGCACCACCTCCAATTTCCGCAGCAGGGGTACAACTTCCGCGGGCACTTGTGGCTGCATGGCGCCCACGACGACGTCCTGGCCGCGTTCACGTCGGCGGCGTGCCTCATCTAGCATCCGGAACGACTTCCCGACTCCGGACGCGTAGCCGAGGAAGATCTTGAGATGCCCGTGATTTTTGGGAGTAGTTGCCTCTTCTTCGGCCTGACATTCGCGAAGATACTCTTCAGGCGTGTTTCGGCGAATGTCGCGGGTCACGGAACTATTGTTTCACGGCGGGTTTCAGGGCGAAATGCTGGTCGAGGGCCAGGTTCAACAGAAGCACATTCACGCGTGGTTCGCCGAGCAATCCGAGATCTGGGCCTTCCGTGAACTGCGCGACCAGTTGGTTCATTTGATCCGGCGATACACCGCGAGCCTTGGCCACCCGGGCTGCTTGCGCCTTCGCCGAATCGGGACTGATATGCGGATCGAGGCCACTGGCCGACGCTGTGACCGCATCCGCAGGGATCGGAGCCTTCGGAGTGAACACCAAACGTGCTTTGTCGTCATTAAAGGCCTTGATCAGTTTCACATCATCGAGATCGCCTTTGGCATCTTTGAACTTGTCTAGCGAAACCGACGATTCATAGGGAATCTCGTTATCGATGCTGTAGTGCACGATGCTAAGGTTGATGCCATCGAAATCGACCACCTCGTTCTTTTTGTCATCCATTTTGGTGGTGCCGTGAATCAACTTGGCGCTGGTCGGTCCCAAGTTCGAACCGGCGCTGGCGGTCGCGTCGTACCCGCCACCGGCGGATGAAGGCCGCGGATGAAAATACTCGGGTTTGCTGAAGTTTTGGCCGATGAGCTCCGACCCGATCACCTTATCGCCAGCTTTGATCAAGCTGCCGTTCGCCTGCTTCGGAAAAATGACCTGGGAGAGGCCAGTCATCAGTAGCGGGTAGAGTACGCCCAGCACGACCGTCAAGAAGATCTTGATTCGAAGTCCTGGTAAGATTTGTTCCCACATGATATTGTTCCTTCCTTACGCCAGCCGCAGCGCCACCAAAAGTTGATCAATGAGCCAGATTCCGGGGAACGGCGCGAGAATGCCGCCGATGCCGTAGATCAGCAGGTTTCGCCGCAGGAGGCTCGCTGCGTCCAGCGGGCGATATTTAACACCGCGCAGAGCCAGCGGCACCAGCGCGATGATGATCAACGCGTTAAAAATGACCGCTGCGAGCACTGCACTCTGCGGCGTGTGTAGCTTCATGATGTTCAGCGTGCCAAGCACCGGATACATGGTCATAAACATGGCCGGGATGATGGCGAAATACTTCGCTACGTCGTTGGCGATGGAGAACGTCGTCAGCGCGCCCCGGGTAATCAGCAGTTGCTTGCCGATCGCGACCACCTCAATGAGCTTAGTCGGATTGCTGTCGAGGTCCACCATGTTGCCGGCTTCTTTGGCAGCAGGCGTACCGGTGTTCATGGCCAGCCCCACGTCGGCTTGTGCCAGTGCGGGCGCGTCATTGGTGCCGTCTCCCGTCATAGCCACGAGCCGGCCGGCGCCCTGTTCTTTCTTGATGTACTCCAGCTTGTCTTTAGGCGTGGCCTGCGCAAGGAAATCATCCACGCCGGCTTCCGCCGCGATCGCCGCCGCAGTGAGCGGGTTGTCACCGGTGATCATAATGCTCCGAATGCCCATCTGGCGAAGCTGCGCGATGCGCTCCTTCATCCCGCCTTTGACGATGTCTTTCAGGTGGATCACTCCCAGAAGACGCTTGCCATCGCACACGGCCAGTGGGGTTCCACCGTTGCGCGAAATGCGATCACTCATGTCTTTGAAATCCCCAGGAACGCTGCCGCCCCGCTCGATTACAAATTTGATGATCGCGTCAGTGGCTCCCTTCCGAAGCTGGCGCCCCTCGAAGTCGACACCGCTCATCCGGGTGTAGGCCGAGAATGGAATGAAAGTCGCTTCGTGTTCCGGAATGTGCCGGCCGCGAAGACCGTACTTCTCTTTGGCCAGAATCACAACGGACCGGCCCTCGGGCGTCTCGTCAGCCAGGCTCGACAACTGAGCAGCATCGGCCAATTCCTCGGCCTTGACTCCGTTGGTCGCCAGAAATTCCACAGCCTGGCGATTTCCCAAGGTAATCGTACCGGTCTTGTCGAGCAACAACGAATTCACATCACCGGCGGCTTCCACCGCCTTGCCGCTCATCGCCAGCACATTGTGCTGCATGACGCGATCCATACCTGCGATGCCGATAGCGGATAGCAGCCCGCCGATGGTCGTCGGGATCAGGCACACCAACAAGGAGACCAGAACCGCGACGGTTGGAATCGATCCCGAACCTGCCTGCGCGACACTGAACACAGAATAGGGTTGCAACGTGATCACCGCGAGCAGGAATATAAGGGTCAGACCGGAGATCAGGATGTTCAGCGCGATCTCATTCGGCGTCTTCTGACGCTGGGCACCCTCGACTAAGGCAATCATGCGGTCGAGGAATGTCTCGCCGGGGTTGGACGTGATCTTAATCTTGATTTGATCGGAGAGGACACGCGTGCCGCCTGTAACCGCACTACGGTCGCCGCCGGATTCGCGGATGACCGGTGCACTCTCGCCTGTGATCACCGATTCGTCCACGGTTGCCACTCCCTCGATCACTTCACCATCTCCGGGGATGAGGTCGCGAGCGTCACAAATCACAATGTCGCCGATCCGCAACAAGCCGCCGGACACTTCCTCCACTGTGCCGCTCGCAGTCAATCGTTTTGCCGTGACATCCGTCTTCGTTTTGCGCAGGGCGTCCGCCTGGGCCTTGCCGCGGGCCTCCGCCATAGCTTCGGCGAAGTTCGCGAACAGGACTGTAAACCAAAGCCACAATGAAATTTGGACTTGGAAGCTGATGCCCCCTCCAGTAAGCGTCCCGCCGGTGAACAGGTCGCGGATCAAAAAGATCGTAGTCATCGCAGCGCCCGCCTCGACGACGAACATCACCGGGTTCTTCAGTAGGGTGACCGGGTTTAGCTTCGCAAAGGATGCCACCGTTGCCCTCTTGACGATTTCGGCGTCAAGCAGCGGGCGCGATCGCACCAACTTCTTGGGCAGAAGGGAAGTAGGATCGTCGGGTGGGATCTGCGAAGTCTCTTTCGTTTCAGTAGTCATAGTAGGCATGGTTGGATCACCTAAAACACTTTCCCCGTGTTCATCGTGTAGTGTTCGACGATTGGACCCAGCGAAAGCGCGGGGAAGAATGTGAGCGCGCCCACAATGATCACGGTGCCGACCAGCAGTCCCACGAACAAAGGTCCATGTGTCGGAAAGGTTCCCGCCGTGGAAGGGATCTTCTTCTTCGCGGCCAAACTTCCGGCCGCCGCCAACAAGGGGATCAGAAACAGGAATCGGCCGATCCACATCGCCAGCCCGATCGTGAGGTCGTACCACGGCGTGTTAACGGTGATGCCCGCAAAAGCGCTGCCGTTGTTTCCGGTGCCGCTGACATAGGCGTATAGAATCTCGCTCAAGCCGTGAGGACCGCTATTGTTCAGGTTGGCTGTCGCCGCGCCTTGAGGATTCCAGTAGCCGTGCGCAGGAAAGGAAATCACTGAACTAAGCGCGCTGAAGACCAAAATGCTGAGAGCCGTGGCGATTACTGCAAGCATCGCCATTTTGACTTCCTTCTGCTCGATCTTTTTGCCGATGTACTCCGGTGTCCGGCCCACCATCAGGCCTGCGATAAACACCGCCAGGATGCAGTACAGCAAGATCCCGTAAAGACCAGCCCCAACGCCTCCGAAGATGACCTCGCCGGTCATGATGTTAAACATCGGAACCAAGCCGCCTATGGGCGTGAAGCTGTCATGCATCGCGTTCACGGCGCCGCAACTGGCGTCCGTAGTGACTGTGGCGAAAAGAGCGGAGTTGGCAATCCCGAAGCGGGTTTCTTTGCCTTCCATATTTCCACCCGATTGGCCCGAGGTCGCGGCGTTCTGGATGCCGAGATTACTAAGAATAGGATTGCCAGCCTGCTCGAAGTGGTAACAGACGAACACGCCGATAAGGAACATGGCGGAGAAGGCCGCGAATATCGCCCAGCCTTGGCGCGTATCCCCGACCATCTTGCCGAAGGTGTAAGTCAACGCGCCTGGGATAAGAAAGATGAGGAACATCGCCAGCAGGTTGCTCAACGGTGTAGGGTTCTCAAACGGATGCGCGGAGTTAGCGTTGAAAAAGCCGCCACCATTGGTGCCCAGTTGCTTGATAGCTTCCTGTGACGCCACGGGGCCTTGTGCAATGATCTGCTTGGCCCCTTCGACTGTGGTTACCTCGGTGTACGGATTGAAGTTCTGCACAACCCCCTGCGAAACATACAGCAGCCCAACAACGATCGAAATCGGCAGCAGCACATATACAGTTGCGCGAGTCACATCCACCCAGAAGTTGCCGATAGTTTTCTTTTCCTGCCGGGCGAACCCGCGGATGAGGGCAACGGCAATCGCTATTCCCGCCGCTGCCGAAGCGAAGTTCTGGACGGTCAGGGCGGCCATCTGAACGAAATAGCTCATGGTCGCCTCGCCCGAATACGCCTGCCAGTTGGTGTTGGTCACAAAGCTGGTCGCCGTGTTGAACGCTAGATCCGGAGGAACGTTTCCGGCGTTGAAGTTCTGCGGATTCAGTGGCAGGAAGCCCTGCGCTCGCTGCAAGAGGTAGGTCAGCAAGAAGCCGAAGAGGCTGAAGCTCAGCAGCGCGGCCGTGTACTGAGTCCAACGCTGCTCGACCTCCTCCTTAACGCCGATGAGCTTGTAGGTGAGGACTTCGAGCCACCGCAGGACTGGATGCAAGAATGTTCGTTGTCCTTCGAACAAGCGCGCCATAAAGGCGCCTAACGGTTTCGTGCAGATGAGGATCAGCCCGAAGAAAATCGCGATTTGCAAAACTCCAATACTAGTCATAGTTATCCCTTAGAACTTCTCCGGGCGGAGCAACGCGTAGATCAGGTAAATGAACAGAGCCAACGACGCGATTCCGGCAATGATGTAATCCATGGGTTTCTCCGGCTCTTTACAACTTGTCGCAGGCCTTGGTGAAGACCCAGCAGATCAGCAGAAATGCACATCCGATGGCGACATAGAACAGATCGAGCATTTGGCTTACTCTCTTTCGATCAAAATCACTTTGTGGCCGGCCTGCCGCAAGCGGCGGGCCATCAGTTTTTCGGTGGTGGGCCACCACTTCTTGCGGCCACCGACTACCACCAGCGAGTTCGGGCTCAGCGTACTCAACAGCATTTCCAGCCGATCCCGGCATAGATAGATTTGTACCCCTGTCTCGACCAAGCTTTCGCTTGCGATCACCCGAAAGCGATGCTCGTTAAACTCCACGAGAATCGGCGGAGTTTCAAGGGGGAGCGGATACGGCACCACCTGAGGCACCAGAAGTGTAATTCGCGCGCTCAGACTGTTCGCCAGACTACCTGCTTCCCTTAAAGCCAGAAGCGTCGACTCCACGGACGTGAAGACGACGGCGATGTTGAGCTTCTGATCTGCCTCTTCCCCGATGGGCCGCGCGGGGTAGCCAGTTCGCGGCGCCAGGACTTTCTCAATCGCGAGTGACATGTTGTTTTGCCTTCCCACTTCCCGAGAATATTCCTGAAGGCCTGAAGAAGTCATGGAAAAGCCATGAAAAACTTATAAAGAACCGCTATGTGGTTGAAATAATATGGGGCTTATCGGAGGGGTCTTTCCACCCACCAACGCCGGATCGCGACGATGGACCAGATTGCTTCCACCAAGCCAAAGGGCCACGCACCCTGTAAGAATCCATAAGCGGATCCGAGCATGCATGAACCTGCAAATCCCGGGACAAACCAGTGACTGCGCTTTTCAAGCGCATACATTACCAACATGGCGGTTACCGCGAAGAGGCCGAAAATTGTCAACTGGTCCATGGGATTCAAATTCCGTTGAATCGATAGCCGACCCACGGCTCAGTCGTGATGTATTGCGGCTGTTCCGGGTTCGGCTCAATCTTCTTGCGGAGGCTCTTGATGAACGCCCGAAGGTAATCGACCTGGTCGCCATAGTCAGGTCCCCACACAGCCTGCAGCAGCTCGCGATGCGGCACAGCTTCACTGGCGTGTTGCGTGAGATATCTCAAGAGATCGAGCTCCTTCGGCGTAAGGTGGGACGTTCTTGAGCCTTGAGTCACAGTGCGCGCGTCGAAATCGATGGTGAGCGGGCCCACTTGGAGCTTTGCGGGAGACGACTGAGCGACCGGCAGGCGCCGCAAGGCTGCGCGGATCCTGGCAAGCAACTCCGGCGTGCTAAACGGCTTCGTCACGAAGTCATCGGCCCCGGCGTCCAGGGCTTCGACCTTGTCCGCTTCTGTGTTGTGAACCGTTAGCATGATGATGGCGACGTTCGGGTCCCCTCGAATTTCCCGGCATGCCGCTAGGCCGCCCATCCCGGGCATGTTGATATCCAGCAGCACGAGATCCGGACGGAAATCCCGCATTTTCAGGAGTCCTTCCTCCCCGGTTTTTGCGTCGTCCACCTCGTATCCGGCGCCACTGAGCGTGGTGCGCATGATCCGCCGAATCTGAGGTTCGTCGTCAATGACTAGGATGCGGCCGGCGCTCAACTTTTTTCCGCCTTTCGATCAGCAGGAAACGTTAGCCGGAAAGTGGTCTCCCCAGGCCGGCTGGCTACGGCCAGTTCTCCTTGGTGGGCCCGCGCGATATTTTGGGCGATGCTCAAGCCCAGACCCGAACCAGGTATCTGATTCTGCACGGAAGGACTCCTATACAAACGTTCGAAAATGCGGGCCTGCTCCTGCGCAGGTATTCCTTTGCCACAATCGGTTACCGTCACAGAGACGCCACTGCCGTTGTGAACGCGAACGGTAACGGGCGTATCGGGCGGCGAATACTTCAGCGCATTATCGATCAACTGTTTAATCGCCAACTTAACTAACCTTCGATCTACAGCGGCTGCCGGTTGGTTCTCGTCCCAGACGACGTTCACGGGGCGGCCATCGATCACATTGCGCATAGACGCGACCACCTCGCGAACGAGCTCGCCGACATTCGAGAGTTCCGTGTGAAGCTGAATGTTCGCCGTATCCAGCCGTCCCATCTCCACCGCGTCATCGATCAGCTCGTTCAGGTGCTTAGCCTCCTCATCGGCGATCTTGACCAGCTCCGACTTGCTGTTCGCGGACTGATCCGGATTCGCCATGAGTGCGGTAGTAGCGGCCATGATAGATGTGAGAGGCGTCTTGAATTCATGCGCCATGGCGTCCAGCAACGTAGTGCGAAGCTTTTCACTTCGCCGCGCGGCTTCGATCTGAGAAGAGAGATCCTGCGCCCGCGCACGTTCCAGCCCTATAGCTACCAGATTGGCGATTCCTTGAAGCACCGCATCCGGCATCTCGGCTCCCTGAAGAGCCAGGCCCGCGATCGGCTCCGAACCCAAACGCACGGCTGTAATCACGCGCTGGTGCTTCGTATCGGCGAACGACGTGCCCTGCAGCGCGGCGTCGCGAAGTTGATCGTCCAAGCCATCGAAATCCGACGGGCCGGCGCGATAGAACTCTTCCGCGCGGCGTTCGTAGAGTATCGCTGCACCCAACTCGAAAATGTCAGCGAGTTTCTTAACCAGTTGTTGGGGGAAGGGTTCTGTGTTGTCAATCAGGAGGATCGCGCGGCTGAACGTGTAAAGGCGTTCCAAATCTTGCTGCCGCGCGACAGCTTCCATGGCCCGGCGTTTGACCTCGCCCGATAGGCGGCTGGCAATGAGAGCCGTGGTCAGGAAACTGAACAGAGCGACCCAGTTTTGAGGATCCGCGATGGTGAATCTTCCAACTGGCGGCAAAAAAAAGAAATTGAAGGTTAGGGTGGCGGCGATGGAGGCAAGCGAGGCTTCGAAGAATCCCCAGATACTCGCGATTATCAATACCAACAGGAGATAGGCGAAGCCCTGGGTCGTGGCATTGACGGGAAACAGGCTATAGCCTGCATGCGTCAGTAGTGCAACGCCGGTGAGAGATATCAATAGTCGTAACGCGCGACGAGCCAAGTTTATGAATCGCCTCCGGCTGCTATTCTAGACGATCGACGTTGGGGCGCATTTTTTGCCCGGCCCCTATAGAATGCTTGAGGAGCACTCCGTGTTACTTTGGCGCTCGTCTTGGGTTCGTGTGCCGCTAAGTCTGGCGATCATCGCCGGCATTACCGGTGTGTGTTTCAGATTGCTCGCAGTCAACGCTACCACTGCGGGTTTCGCCTATCTTCTCGGCATTCTCCTGATCGCCGCGGCCTGGGGACTGGTCGAAGCTCTGGTGGCGTCGATCACAGGCATGGTCTGCTTCAGCTACTTCTTTCTTCCGCCCATCGGCCGCTTCGTTATTGCCGATCCCGAGAACTGGGTCGCCCTCTTCACGTTCCTCGCGACGGCTCTCGTTGCGAGTCATCTTTCGGATCGCGCCCGGAAGCAAACCCTAGAAGCCAAGCACCACCAGCGGGAGACCGAACAGCTCTACGAACTCAGCCAGGCCATCCTCCTGACCGGAACGGCCGGACCGATAGGCTTCCACGTAACCCAGAATCTCACTCGTATTTTTGGTTGCCGCTCGGTGGGACTTTACGATCCGGGAACCGACCAGGTTTTCTACGGAGGTTCAGCCCGTCCGCCCGATATCGAGGCGAAATTGAGACAGGCAGTCATGGATGGCAGCAGTGCGTCCGGTGTCGATCCGGAAGTGCTGATCGCCGTTATCACCAGCGGAGGGCACCCCCTTGGCAGTCTGTCACTGATGGGAATCAGGCTTTCGGACAGCACTTTGCAAGCGCTACTAAAACTGGTCGCGATCGCACTGGAACGCGTCCGCACGCAGGAAGCGGAAACTCGCGCTGAAGCTGCCCGGCAGAGCGAGGAGTTTAAGTCGACCCTGCTCGACGCCATCGCCCACGAGTTTAAAACTCCGCTCACAGCCATCAAAGCCGCGTCCACTGCGGTGCTGACCGACATCCCGGATCTCCAGCCCCAAGTGCTCGAGCTGACGACGATCATCGATGAGGAGGCCAGCCGCTTGAATCTGCTGGTGACCGACGCAGTCCGCATGTCTCAGATCGACGCTAGCAAAATCCAGTTAGAACTGCGGCCGGTCGTGGTAACTGAGTTTGTGGACCGCGTACTGGACGATTTCGGTCCACGTTTAGACGGTCGAAGACTTCGTGTCGATTTGCGTAACGGTCTGCCGCGAGTTTCTGCCGATCCCGATCTGGCCTCCATGGCTTTGCGGCAGGTTATCGACAATGGTCTCAAGTACTCATCGCCTGCGACGGAACTGGAAGTCGCCGCAAGTTCAGAGACAGGCTCCGGCAGCGTGACGATTCGAGTTCGGGATCGCGGCCCTGGGATCCCCGAGGCGGACCGCGAGCGTATTTTCGATCGGTTCTACCGACGCCAGTCCGCGAAAGAACGGGTTCCTGGCAGCGGTATGGGATTGTACATCGCCCGGGAAATCGCTCGCGCGCACGGCGGAGACCTTTGCGTCGAGAGCGTCCTGGGATTGGGCTCCGAGTTTTGCTTGACGCTGCCCGCCGAGCAGGAGTCTCTTCCAGCATGAGCCTCGGCCGTGTTCTGGTGGTGGATGATGAACCACAAATCCGGCGGGTTTTGCGTTCGACGCTCACCGCTCGCGGGTACGAAGTCCATGATGCACGCACCGGAGAAGACGCTCTTGAGTCGATCCGCGGCAGCCGCTTCGATCTCATTCTGTTGGACGTAAATATGCCTGGAATGAGCGGCCTGGCAGCATGCCGGGAAATCAGGGCCGGGTCCGAGGTCGCAATCATCATGCTCACAGTGAGCGAGTCCGAGGAAGACAAGGTAGCGGCTCTCGACGCGGGCGCGGACGATTACGTCACCAAACCCTTCGGCACGCCGGAGCTGCTCGCGCGGATTCGAGCTGCGCTCCGGCGTCTTCCGACGTCTCCGGAGCGCGATCAACCGGTTCAAGTCGGGGACCTGCAAATCAATCTCATGCTCCGGCGAGTCGTCGCGAAGGATCGCGAAATACGACTAACGCCTAAGGAATTCGACCTTCTGCATTACCTCGTGGTCAATCCCAACATCCCGATACCCCATGCCCGTCTTCTTCAGGCTGTATGGGGCCCTGACTACGGTGACCAGGTGCAGTATCTCCGGGTATTTGTGAATCAACTCCGGAAGAAGATCGAGCCTGATCCGTCCCATCCGCGTTACCTCGTCACCGAGCCTTGGGTCGGCTATAAATTCGCCATTCCCCGCTGAATTGCGGCCCACCCCGTCTTCCGCAGCCCATCTTTATGCTTTCTTCACGGAATCCCTATGACTTCTTAATGCGCTTCCGGATAGTGTTTGAACGGAGAGGTTCAAAAACATGGTTAAGATTGAGGCCATCGTCCAGCCCTTCAAGTTGGATGAAGTCAAGTCTGCTCTCTCGAGCCTGGGAGTTGAAGGAATGACGATCCTGCACGTTCTCGATCATAGTGGATCGGCAGGGTTAAAGGCAGTCTATCGAGGCGGCCAGTATTACGTCGACGTGCCGAAGGTGAAACTGGAAATGGTTGTTTCCTCACTCCGCGCCGACGAAGTGATCGACGCCCTTTCGCACGCGGCCCGAACGGGCATGTCGGGCGACGATGGCACAATCCTGGTCTACGAAATTGCAGACGCTATCCGTATCCGCAACGGCAGGCGCCTGGAATTGGCCCTCACCGAGTGAGGGCGAGTCGTCGTCTTTATAACTTTTTCACCCTTTCCTTATGACTTCCTGATGCTCTTGCCCGTATGATCGTTCTTTCCAAATGCAGTCGTTGCCCCGTCTGCAACACAAAATCCAATCAGGAGAGTGATGCGTGAGGTTCCAACCACTGAAAACCAGGTTTCTCCTAGCGCTATGCGCCGGTACCCTTGCATTTGTGCCGTTGAGGGCGCAGGACGGGCCGAAGCCCGATCCGGCTGGTATCGCTACGGGCGATAAAACCAACGCCGTCGATGCGGGTGGGACTGCCTTCATGGTGGCCGAACCCACCGACAAGACGTCGCCAGACTATGACAAGAACAAGAAGGCCTTCGACGAATTCAAGGCTCAGGCTGACAAAGAACCGCTCGCGATGAAACTCGCCGATTCCGTCGGGCACGTCCGCGTAGCCACCAACGCATCCTGGACGCTGATCACCGGTTACCTGGTGCTCTTCATGCAGGCCGGATTCGCACTGCTGACCTGCGGGCTAGTGCGAAAGAAGAATGCCGGCCATCTGATGATGCTAAATTTCGCGGCGTATGTGTTCGCCTTCCTGGCCTACTACGCCGTGGGTTACGCCTTCCAGTTTGGAGCCGTCGCGGTGAATGCAGCTCCCACCAATCTGGGCGGAACGCCTACCCTCAATCACTTTCTGCTGGGAAGTGGAAGCTGGGGGTTCTTGGGAGGCAATGGCTTTTTCCTGAGCGGTCCGGCCTATGACGCCGGGAGCAACGTCCTCACGCTGTTCGAAGTGGTGTTCATGGAGACGGCCGGATACATCATCGTCGGTTCCATCTGCGAACGCATCAGCTTTTGGGCATTCATCTTGTGCGAATTATTCGTGGGCGGAATTCTCTACCCCGTTTTCGGCTGCTGGGTGTGGGGCGGCGGATGGATGTCCCAGCTCGGCACAACCATGAATCTCGGCCATGGCTACGTCGATTTTGCGGGATCTACCGTGGTGCACGCCGTGGGTGGCTTCTGCGCCATGGCGCTATCGATTGTTCTCGGCCCGCGCCTTGGGAAGTTCGGACCCGACGGAAAGGCAAAGGCCTTCCCGGCGCACAACCTGGTATACGTGGTCACCGGAACGTTCATCCTGTTGTTCGGCTGGATGGGATTCAACCCGGGTTCGACGCTAGGCGCTACCGATCTTCGCATTTCGGTCATTGCGATCAATACCAATCTGGCGGCCGTCGCCGGCGCTGCGACCGCGATGGTGGTTTGGTATTTCATGTTCGGAAAGCCGGATATCACCATGGCGTGTAACGGCATGCTCGCCGGCCTGGTTGCGATTACCGCGCCCTGCGCGTTCGTATCACCGACCTCGTCGGTGGTCATCGGCATTCTGGCGGGCATCGTGGTTTGCCTCGGTGTTTTATTTAACGATCGGGTAACCAAGATCGACGATCCTTGCGGGGCAATCTCAGTCCACGGATTCTGCGGATGGCTGGGAGCGGTCTGCGTCGGCATCTTCGCAGATGGAACCTACGGAGCCGGGTGGAACGGCGTAGGCGCGGCCACTTACTTGGGGCAAGCCGGTATGGGCGTTACGGGTCTGTTGCACGGAGACACCCGCCAATTCCTGGTCCAGCTCGGGGGAGCGACTCTGTGTGTGGTGTGGGCCTTCGGCGCCACGTTTATCGTTTTCAAAACCGTGAACAGCATCAAGTCGATGCGAGTCACAAAGGAAGTCGAAACGGAAGGGCTGGATCTTCCGGAATTTGGACTCCTCGGTTACCCGGAAGACGTGTATGCCGCGGAGAACTAAGCGAGTCTGACAAATGTTGGATTTGCGACAGCTTCAGACCTTCCGAGTCGTCGCCGCTACAAGCAATTTTACTCGTGCAGCGGCGCAGCTCGGTTGTTGCCAATCCAGCGTGACCGTGCACATTCAAGCGCTCGAGCGGGAACTGGGTGTTTTCCTTTTCGAGCGCTGCAGGTCGTCCAAAACCGTCGTCCTCACGGAGGAAGGACGGCAGGCGCTGGAATACGCGGGCCAGCTACTGACATTGGCCGAGGAAGCCAAGGCGGCGGTGAATTCGGCCGCAGCCCTTGGCAGCCATGCCGTTGTCGCCGAGCTTCGACATGAATAGGAATGTTGGGCTCTCCGCGCGCCATAGTCGCGGTGCGCATCCCCTTACCCACGTTCGAGGGCCGAAGCGTTTGAGCTAGGGCAGACCTTAAAGGCTCGCCGGATCAACTTCATACGGCGCTAGATGACGTCCGGCTTTAGGATGCCACGCGCATCTGCCGCAAATGTAGGTGCGCTACCGAGTTCGCTAGTGCTTTTTGCTCGCCTCAGTTAGCCCGCTGGAAGTCCGATCGAAGAAAGTGCAGAGGCGCTGGACTGGACCCCTAGAGTGAGACAGTCGCGGTAGCTACACTTTGCAACGAAAGGAGCTGTGAAGTGAGTCGAAGGAAGAAGATTAACAAGTATCCGGCGGGATTTCGGAAGCTCGCTCTGGAGCGTATGAAGACCTGCCGGAACGTAAGTGAACTGTCGGCAGAGTTGGGGATTCATCGGACCCAACTGTACAAGTGGCGCAGAGCGATGGAAGCGGCCGACGATGGGTACGATCCGCCCGCAAACTCCGGGGAGCGTGAACTGCGCAAACAAGTCCGCGAACTGAAGCGGGTGCTCGGCGAGAAGGTGCTGGAAGCGGATTTTTCCAAAGGTGCCTTGCAAAAGGTCGAGGCTCGACGCCAGAACAGCGGCAGTACTGGCGCGACGGAGTCTTCGAGCAAATCGGGGAGCTGATGACGATGCAAGGCAATCTGGGCGTTGAGCGAATGTGTCAGTTGGCAGAAGTGAGCCGCGCGAGTTTCTATCGCTCGTTGCAGGAGCGGGCACCTGCAGAAGAGGACGTGGAGGTGAGGTCCGCGATTCAACGGATCGTGCTGGAACATCGGCGCCGGTACGGTTCACGGAGCGTCACGGCCGCCCTGCGCCGGGGCGGAATGATCGTGAATCGAAAGCGGGTGGCCCGGCTCATGCGCGAGGATAATTTGCTCGCGATCCAGCCGCGGAGCTTCGTGGTGACAACGGATTCGGATCACGCCCTGGAGGTCTATTTGAACGTGGCGAGCCGGATGAAGGTGAAAGGCGTTAACCAACTGTGGGTGGCCGACATCACGTACATCCGACTGAAGACGGAGTTCGTCTATCTCGCCGTGATCCTGGACGCGTATTCGCGGAAGGTCGTGGGCTGGGAGCTGGATCAGACACTGGCCACGCGTTTGCCACTGGCTGCGCTTGTGCGCGCGATCTCGAAACGGAAACCGCGGCCAGGCTTGGTACATCACTCCGACCGCGGCGTACAGTACGCCTCAGGCGACTACGTCGGCGTGCTTCGCAAACACCAGATGATCCCAAGCATGAGCCGGCCTGCCAATCCCTATGACAACGCGAGCTGCGAGAGCTTCATCAAGACGCTCAAGCAGGAAGAGATCTACGCCAACCAGTATCTGGATCTCGACCATCTGCGAGCGAACATCGAAGAGTTCATCGAACGGTACTACAACCGTTGCCGGCTACACTCGGCTTTGGGGTATCAATCACCGGAGGAGTTTGAGCAGGCTGCACAAGCCGATGCAGTTTCGATGGCAGCAACCATGAGTTTTTCAGGCATAGGGAGATCTTTCGATCCGATGTAAAGCGATGGAAGAAAAGGAAGCCGACCGGAGTCGGCTTCCCAGCCCATCGTTTCGATGAGTCTCCGGCTGGTTATTCCTTGGCGGGTTACTCTCCAGTAGAGCCCACCTCCGCTTCACCAGCCGATGGTGATATTAAGGAAGAGGAATCCGTTTGAGAAGTGAAAATCATTCAACGGCAAGTGTAGCTACCGTAAACTGTCTCAGGAGAGGGGTCCACCCCAACCGAGTGTAGATAAATTTGTAGCTGTGCAAAGCCTCCAGATTCCACACCGCTCAACAGATCTCAACAGGCTCGCCGCATCTCCTTGAAACGTAAGCATCAGAAAACATACGATTTCGGCAAAGCACCGGAATCTGCCTTGGGCGCAGGGGGTCGTGAGTTCGAATCTCGCCGCCCCGACCGACGTAAACAACTCATTTATTTGCAATGCCGGGTTTCGGCCCGGCTAGCGCACCTGTAGCAAGCTGTGGCGTTTTGGGGTTCTTGGAGGCTTCAGGCAGCTACAAATTTGACTACAACGGAGAAATATTCAACCCACAATCGTCGGCGAATGGATGCATGAACGAAATCGCTACTTCTTAGAATTTGAGTCGGATGCCTCCGTTGATCACGCGCCCGTCCAGGGGAGCCCAGGCGTCTACGGTCCAACGACCATCCGCGGCCCGATTTGGGCGTAAGAGCGAATTCCACCGCGTCTGGCGGACGTCCGTAATGTTTTCTACGTTGATAAAAAGCCGAAATCGACCCAACACCCGTTCGGCGAGCAACCCCACCAGGCAGTACGGCTCCGACGCGGTCCGATAGGGATTCTGTTCCAGACGTTGTTGTCCGGTGTAGTACCATTCAGCACCGAAGCGGCCGACGCCTTCTTTTTCCCACATGCCCACAAGTCCAAAGCTGTGCCTTGGAGTCAGTGGAACGTCAGCTCGGCGGCCGTCCGCGAACTCCGTGGACCGCACGTAGGTATAAGAAGCCGTCATCGAGAACGGAGCCTTCCTTACCGTGCTTAACAGTTCTAAGCCAGCGTTGCGGGTAGGCGCCGAGAGGTTTGTCAATAGATAGCGCGCTCGATCAACATAGAGCGGATTCCGCACGCTCGAACCAAACAGCGTCACCGTCGTGAAAACCGGCCCTGCTCGGCGGCTCAGATCGAAAGATGCGCTCCGACCGCGCTCCGCTATAAGAGGCTTCGGGACGACGAGTCGAAAGAGACCTGCCGCCTCCGTCTCTTCCGTCAGCGGAGTCGGCGCAAAAAAGCCCTGGCCGGCAGACCATCGGCTCGTCCAACCCTTCCATCGAAGCAGCGCAGACAACCGGGGACTGAAGAACGCTCCGAATTGGCTATGGAAGTCGGCCCGCGCGCTGGCCGAAACTGACAGCCACTTCCTGACCTCGACGTCATCCTGAACGAAGATACCGGGGGTCACATACGTGTATCCGAAAACAGGTACATCGCGCGGGCGATACTGGTCCCGCTCAGCGGCGACACCTACAACCCACGTGTTTCGGCCAGCCGTACCACGCGCGGCCACTTCGCCGAACATCATGTCATGCCGATCGCGTTCCCGGATCTCTCCAAACTGATGGTCATGGTGTTGTGACGCCGCGCCAGCACGCGCCGTAACAACGTACCGGTCGTCGATCAAGAACTGGATACTGCCGCCGACGTCGTAGCGGCGAGTCTCCAATGCCTCCCCATAGGACGCACCGGTAGCCCCCAAGACCGCGCCGGGCACGGTGCCTCCTGTCCGGTTTTCATACGTGATGCCACCGGTGAGAAAGCCGCTCCGCCCTTTGCCGCCGTCCCAGAAGAACCGCGGCCTTGCGACGCCGCGCTGATACTTAGCTAGATCAGCCCAACCATCATGGTCGATATCCCGCAATTCCTGAAAGTGTGCGCCACCCAACAAGGACGCGCTCCATGCGGACGACAACCGCGACGCCAGGAACATCGAACCGTCGGTTGCTCCAAGCGTCGAACGATTGGCGAGAAAATCGAACACGGGGTCAGTTCCAGGGCGGCGCGAAACGAGGTTCACGACGCCAGCCATCGCACCCGCACCGTATAGGGCGGATGACACGCCTTTGATGACCTCGACTTGGCCAAGGTCCATCGGCGGGATCTGGAGGAGTCCAAGTCCACCACCTTGCTGGCCAAACAACGGCAGGCCGTCAGTCAGAAAACGTGTGTATCGGCCACGCATCCCTTGAATACGAACACTAGCCGCACCCAACGACGGCGACGTGGTCTGAACTCGCAGCCCGCCCATTTCGTTCAACATCATCACGATGTCGCCCGGCGTCATCATCGTTTTCTCTTCGATTTCCTCTACGCCCAGTACTTCGACGCGAGTGGGCGAGTCTTGCACCCGTTGATCCGTGCGCGTCGCGTGAACGGTGATCTGCTCCTCAATCTGCTCTTGAGGTTGTAACTCCACCATCACCACCCATTCACGAGCTTCGTTCACGACGAGCGACGTTGTGACAGGAAGTAACCCTTCCTTGCTCACCCGCACCTCGACACGTCCGAACGGAAGCGTCGCAGTCGTCACTCCGTCCACGCCAGTCGCTGTCAGAGCGAGGGTGTTCAGCGTCACGGTGGCACCGGACACGCGGTTCGGCCCGCGGGTGACCTCGATGCGGATCGTGGCCTGCGGTTCCTGCGCGAGCAGGACAATACCGCTCATCAGTACCGCGATGCTGGTAACAGTACGAGTCAACGTAAGCACTATTGTGAATGTTGCCGAAGCGCTTCGGCGCGAAGCAGGAAGCTCCCATTGGTTACGACGGTCTCTCCTGCCTTCAGTCCCTCTACCACACGGAGCCCGTGAGCGGCTTCGTCGCCAATCTTCACCGTGCGCTGGAGAAAACGGTCAACCTCCCCCTCGACCAGAACATAGACCACGCTCATGGTGCCGATGGTTTGGATGGCTTGCTTCGGCACGACCAGCACACTTGCGCCGGCCTGACTAGTGAAGAGAACATCCATGTACATACCGAAGCGCAACGCGAGCCCCGGATTATTCACCGCCACGCGCACCTTGGCTGTTCGCGTCTCGGAATCAACTTGCGGATCGATATAGTCGACGGAGCCGCGGTATTGCCGGCCAGGGTAGGCGGGTGTTGTGATGACCGCCTGCGATCCAATTCGAACGGTGCCGAAGTCGTTTTCCAAGAGATTGGCTTCGATCCACACCAAAGAAAGGTCGGTTATCGTTAGCGACTCCTGGCCTGACATCACGACTTGTCCGACGTTCACGCTGCGCGCAGTTACGACTCCATCGAGTGGGGACTGAATCACGATGTTCGAGCTTCCTTGACCCCCGACCTGTTGCTCATCGACTCCGAGGAGCAATAGGCGCTGCCGGGCCTCTTCGAGGTGAGCTGCGTGCACTTGGTGATTTGCCTCGATCTCTTCGAGTTCCTGGCGGCTCGCAGCTCCCAGCCGAACTAGTTCCTGAGTGCGGACAAGCTTCTTGTGCTCCGCCTCAAGCTCGGCGTTGAAGGCCACGTATGCCGTCTGCGCCTCCGCGAGTTCGCGGCTGAATACTTGCGCGAGCGTTTGCCCGCGCTTGACGCTTTGCCCGAGTTCGACCGAAACCTGCGTCACGATGCCGCCTACCAAGGGTGTTACACGAACCTGCTTGTAAGCGTTCGGTTGCACCGTGCCGGGAACTCTGACCTCGACCCTCACCGTTGTGGCAGTCACCTTATCGAACTTGAGGTGCAGCCGGTCGACCTCCGCGGCGGGAATCGTGACTTCGATTTCGCGAGCCGGGGCGGGTGGTTCACTTGGCGCGGTCGGCATTGGCATTCCTGGCATGCTCGCCGCCTTGGGTGCCACCCTGACCAGTAGGTTGTCTTTCAGCAAGAACCAGGCCGTGCCCGCAGCCACAAGGATGATGCCCGCGAGCCACGCCCATCTGCGACTTTGCATTATTGGCCTCCCGTGACGGTGCGCAGGCGTACCGTCGCCTGATAGAAGCGACTCAGCGCTTCTGTGTATCCCATTTCGACTTCGATGAAACGACGTTGTTCCGCGATCACATCAAGCAATTGGGTGCGGCCGAGTTCGTACGTCCGTCGAACGACATCAAGATTCTGAGCGGCTTGGTCGCGCACACCTTCGCGAAACAGTCGAAGACCTTCTTGCGCTTTCTTACGAGTCAACAAAACCGCCGCCACTTCGCGCGTAGCGATCAGTTCCGCGTACTCGCGCCGTCGTTTGGCTTCGTCCATTTGTGCGACGGCCGTTTCGATCGCACCCTGATTCTTGTTGCGGACTGGTAGGGTGATCGAAACGCCCACGGAGAGGAAGTGAAAAATACCTTGGACTGGCCGCAGTTGTCCGGCGGTATTCAGACCGTTTACATCGAAACTAGAGTCCATCCGCTGATAGTTGGCGGAAACGCTCGCGTCCGGGCGTGCTTCGGTTTCCGCTTGCCGCAGCTTGGCGCTTGCGACCTGTTCGGCGGCTCTCAAGGCGAGAATATCTGGTCTGTTGGCGAGCACTTGCTGGATGGCGGCACCGCCACTCTCGATGGGAAGGCTACTCTCCAGTGAGCCTTTGAGTCGCAGGTCTTCATCGGGTTGCAATCCCGCCAGGCTCTTCAGCTCAAGCATGCTCACGCCGAGCTTTCCTTCAAGCTCGATACGCAGCACATCGATTCGGTTCACTTCTACCCGCAGTAAGTTCGCATCGAGCGGTGGAACCGCTCCTTGATCCGCTCGTATCTGCGTAAGGTCGAGACCCTTTCGATTCACCTCCAAGAGGTCCTCGGTCACCTGCAGGTTGCGGGCCGATGCTAAAACTTCGCCGAACTTCGTCTCGATTTCTGAGCGGACCTGTCGTTCACGTTCCGCTTGATCCAGTTCAGCCAGCTTGACATCGTTTTGCGCTACATCGACGCGCCGTTCTCTGCGGTGATACAGCTCCAGAGGGAGCGAGCCACCAATCATGAAAGTGTTCTGCCCCGCAGCGACGTCTTGCGAATCGGTGACCGCGAAGGACGGATTCGCTTTTAGCCGCGCTTGCGTAACGCCACCACGAGCCGCAGCGACCTGATGGTGTCCCGCAAGAAGCTCGCCGTTTTGAGCCAGCGCGCGCGCCACCAGTTCATCCACGGCTCGCCCGCCGACAGGATCCAAGACGGACTGGCTGGCCCGCTGGCCGAAAGCCGGAAACACAAGGGTCAAAGCAATGATTCCTAAGAATGACTGACGCATCATTTTCTCCACGAGCCTGCTCAAGAAGACTTCACCGGACGCTGGCGTTAAACGAAGTCGCGCCCTTGCCCGCCGGACCATCCCAGCGCAACTCGAACCTATACGATCCGCTCATGGCAAAATCCCCTTTTGCGGAGTACTGGCCGGTTGTGCCGGCAGGTTCGAGCTCGATCGGCGCGGGCATGGGTGTCATACCAGGCATCCCCATCGACGAGCCGACGGTGACCGTGCCGACATCCACGGGCTGGTTGTTGCTGGCTGAACGAAACGCGATGATGAAGCGGTTCTGTCCCATGACCAACTCTCCCGTTTCATTGAGCAGAGCGATCAGTAGATCCCCAGAACGCTGCGTTTGAATCTCTTTGGTCCCGGCGACGGTGGCGCGCTTGCACGCACCCAAGAGCAGCGTCGCCAGAGCAAGCACTCCGAGGCCAATAAACGTTCGTCGATTCTTCATTTGAGTTCTCCTGTTTCTATTGATGCGGTTTGATTTGTTGTGGCCTTGCGAAGCGCCCGCTCTCTCAGCCACAGAAAGATCACGGGAGCCACGATCAGTACATGGATGAGCGAACTCACCATGCCCCCCAAAACGGGAGTCGCGAGCGGTTTGATGACTTCCGCCCCAACGCGTTGGCTCCACATGATGGGGATCAGTCCAGCGACGATAGTCGAGACCGTCATCACCTTCGGTCGAAGGCGCAGTAGGGCTCCGTCAATCACGGCGTCTCGAAGGTCGGTGACGGAAAACTGCACTCCTCGTTCACGCTGCTTGCGGGCGACGGCTTCTTCGAGGTAAATCACCATGACCATGCCAGTCTGCACGGCGGTGCCGAACAGAGCGATGAATCCGACCCAGACGGCCACGCTGAAGTTGTAACCTAGCAGGTACAGCAAGTAGACCCCACCGGTCAGCGCAAACGGGACGGCCATCAACACATGCGCCGCTTCGACGAACGAGCGGTACGTCAAGAAGAGCAGGACATAGATAACCACCAAAACAATCGGAAAGACCAGTTGGAGCCGTTTACGGGCGCGTTCCTGGTTCTCATACTGGCCGCTCCAGCCGAGGTAGTAACCTGCGGGAAGGCTAACCCGCTGCGGAATGACGCGCTTGGCCTCGTCGACGAAGCCGCCGATGTCCCGGTCACGAACATTCAACAGAACCGCGACAACCAGCAGGCCGCTCTCGCTGCCGATCATGGCCGGACCGCTCGAAGGCCGGATTGCAGCGAGCCTGCTCAGCGGAATCTGGGCGCCGCCGGGAGCTTCCACCAGAATGTTGCCGAGCGCGTGTACATCGTTCCGATACTGCGGCGCATAGCGAACCCGAACGGGAAAGCGTTTGCGGCCCTCAATGGTCGTGGTGAGGGTCTTCTCGCCGATCGCGGTTTCAATTACGTCCTGGATGTCACCGACCGCAATACCGTACCGTGCAGCGGCTTCGCGGTCGATCTGAATATCAGTGTAGAGCGCGCCGGTTACCCGCTCGGGGTACACGTCGCGCGCGCCGGGAATCTGGCGCAGCACCTCCGCGATTTCGCGGGCCTTCTGTTCCAGGGTCTTGAGATCCGCGCCGAACACTTTGACGCCCAGTTCGGAGCGGATGCCCGTGCTCAGCATGTCGATCCGGTTGATGATGGGCATAGTCCAGATGTTGGCCACGCCGGGGATGGCGACGGCGCGGTCCATTTCGGACTTGAGCTTCTCGACGGTCATCCCCGGACGCCATTGGTCGCGAGGTTTCAGATGGACGATGGTTTCTGTCATGTTCAGCGCTGACGGGTCAGTCGCGGTATCCGCGCGAGCCACTTTTGCCACCACCCAGGCGACCTCGGCAAACTTTTCGATGACTGCGTCCTGGCGCATGGCGATCTGCGTGTTTTCGGGCAGAGAGATGCTCGGGTCGGCGATCGGCATGAACATCAAGTCGCCCTCATTCAGGCGCGGCATAAACTCGTTCCCGATACGCGTCGCGAGGAACAGCGCCCCACTAAAAAGCGTGAGCGCCAGCGTGAGTGTGATTGCTCGATGGCGGAGCGCCCCTCGCAAGATCGGCTGGTACAGCCATTGGAGGAATCGCATAACGGGATTGTCCTGTTCGCGATGCACCTTGCCACCCAACAGCAACGTGCACAGAACAGGGACGAGCGAAACGGCAATAACTGTGGCTCCCGCCATCGCCGCTGTCTTGGCGAACGCCAGCGGATGAAAGAGCTTGCCTTCTTGTCCGGTCAAAGCAAATACGGGGATGAAGGCGAGTAGGATAATCGCCATCGAAAAGAAGATGGGTCGTCCCACCAGCTTGGTCGAGGTCAGCACGGTCTGCCAGACGGCGCGCCGGTCGCGCGTATCAATCCCTGATTGCTCCAAATGCCGGAACGCATTCTCGGTCACGACAATTCCTGCGTCTACCAGGACTCCGATCGCGATGGCGATCCCGGCCAGGGACATGATATTTGCCGTGACGTTCAGGTAGTACAGAATCAGGAACGAACTCAATACCGCCAGCGGCAAGGGCAACGTCACGATGAGAATACTTCGGAAGTGTGCAAGAAAGATGATGTGGGCGAGCGTTACGAGCAGGATTTCCTCGATCAGTGTGTGGCGCAGGGTGTCGATGGAGTTGTCGATCAATTCCGACCGGTCATAGAACGGAACAATCGTCACGCCCGACGGCAGCCCCGTCTTCAGGTCATTGATTTTGGCCTTGACGCGGTCGATGAGTTCCCTGGGATTCACGCCGGAGCGCGCGACGACCACGCCACCCACGGCTTCACGTCCGCCTTTTACGAGAGACGCGACGCGAAATGCGTTGCCGATTACGACATTTGCGACATCGCGAACGTAGATCGGGACGCCGGCCTTGGCGCCGATCACGATCTTTTCGATATCCCCAACGGACTCGATCAGGCCGAGGCCGCGCACGATCGACCAGGAGCCGTTCGATTCGAGAACATTACCTCCTACGTTTTGGTTGCTGCGCATTACCGCATCGACGACGCGGCTGAGCGGCAGACCGTATGTGCGTAGCCGATTTGGGTCGACGTCGATCTGGTACTGCTGGACTTCGCCGCCAACGCTCGCAACTTCGGCCACGCCAGGCACGGCGTTGAGCTGGTAACGAATGAACCAATCTTGTAGGGCGCGCAGCTCGCGCAAGTCGTGCCCCGTGCCTTCGACCGTGTACCAGAACACGTGCCCGACGCCCGTCGCATCGGGTCCCAGGGTGGGAACAACGCCGGGCGGCATCTGTTTGCTTACGAGGTTGAGCCGTTCCAGCACGCGGGTGCGCGCGAAGTAGAGATCGACATTGTCCTCGAAAATCGCGAAGATCATCGAGAAACCAAAGGCAGAACTGGAACGCACCACACGCACGCCAGGCAAGCCCTGAAGACTGACCGTCAGCGGATACGTGACCTGGTCCTCGACCTCCTGCGGACTGCGGCCCGTCCAGTCCGTGAAGACAATGACTTGGTTGTCGCTCAAATCCGGAATCGCATCGACGGGGCTTTGGATAAGAGCCCAGTAGCCCCATCCGGCTATCCCGAGATAGAACGCAACGACGAGAAAACGGTTCCTGAGCGAGAACTCAATGAAACTGTCAATCACTCTTGCCTCCCAATGCAGACGAATCCCAACCACAAACGGCTAGAGTAGGGAGCTCGACGCGGAATGCGTCGACGAGGATGGATCAGACGAGGAGCGGTAAAGAGAAATTGCCGAGTTTTCCCGGTGGAGATGCTGTCGACATCAAACGATCACGCGACTGCGAATTAACAGGCACCGAGATGAGCGCGTGCGTAAATCCCGGCAGGACCGCGAGCGCGGCCAAGTCAAGAAACGGTGCCTTCCCTTTTGCCTGAGCTTGCGCAACGGTCGTATTCGCGCTCACCAGACAGCACGGGTTAGGATTCTTTGGACTGCAATGCCCCTTGCGGCAGCAGTCATGGGCTTGTTGGTTGGCGAAGAATAGACTTACGCAGTCCCCGCCTTGGAGCAGAAAAACGGCGGCGACGACGAACAGCGGTAGGAGTCGCGAGCCGATCATGATCTAAATCTACAGACTACCCCACTTGGTGTCAAACCGAGACTAGGGCGGGCCAGTCGCGGAAGTCGACACATAGTCGAGAGTCTGTCATGGAACCGTCCGGTTTCATGACAGTTTTTGAGCTAGACGCGCCTCTGCCGCAAGTGCAGGTGCGCTATCCAATTCTCCAACCCCTTCCGCACCTGCCCGTTTCCGTGTCAGCTCTCCCATCGCCGGAAGTGCAGGGGCGCGCTGTAGCGAGAATTGTGCTGGTCAATTCCACAACTTCCAATAGGCTGGGTCCGTAAATCCCTGATTCTATTGAGGGAAAATTGAGGAGGGCATCTGCCTTGGGCGCAGGAAGTCGCAGGTTCGAATCCTGTCGCCCCGACCAAACCCCTTCGTTTCAGTGGCTTGCAGCGCTCAGAGGATCTTCCAAGACCAAACCCTCTGCTCTAACTCGAAAAATGCAGGTGACCTATTAGTATCCTGTTGCTCTCCGTTGGGCCGACATGGGTCCTGTGACATGCCCTTCTCCCTCTCACAGAGCCCCCGGTGCTCACAGGGAAAAGGCGGCCCACTTCTGCTCCGAGAACGTAAGCATTCTATCCTCATCTTTGGCGTAATCGTCGGTGGCTACACCTCTGCTACGATTCTTGGGAAGGATGTTGAACTCATCGGCCAAGCGTGCACTTGAACCGAGCCAGTCATTGCACCGCGACGATTCGCGGGTGAAGGAATTCCTGCGCGATGAGCACTAGCCTTGAACAGCTGGAAAAACGGCTCGGCGCCGATTGGGCTCATCTACGAAGAGCGCGGGAGCTGGCTCAGTCAAAACGGCTAGAACTGCGGAGAGTCTTGTCCAACCTGGATACTGAAGATACGAGCATCGTCGTATCTGGTTCTCTCGCCCGTGATGAGTTTACGGAAGGCAGCGACGTTGACTGGACGCTCCTGATCGACGGCCAGTCTGATCCCGGCCATTATGCGCTCACCAAGAAGATAGGCGACATAGTTCGGGAGATGTCGGCGAAACCACTCGGACAAGAAGGCACCTTCGGGGCGATGGTCTTTAGCCACGACCTCGTACACCAGATCGGCGGCGAGGACGACACGAACCGCAATACAACCAGGCGACTACTTCTGCTCCTCGAATCGCAGGTCGTAGGCAAGGAAGACGCATACCGAAACGTCGTTCGAAATGTACTAAATCGGTATCTTCTTGAGGATCGCGGATTCTGGCGTGGATCTGGGCACCGAGTCCCACGTTTCCTCCAGAACGACTTCGCACGGTACTGGAGAACGATGGCCGTAGATTTCGCCTACAAATTGCGGGCGCGGTCCGGCAAGGGCTGGGCGATCCGAAACACGAAGTTGCGCATGTCCAGGAAACTGATATACGTGTCCGGCCTACTCGCATGTTTCCGATGCCACCTGGATTATTCAGACGAACAGCGCCACGCTCTCTTCGCTGACCCGAATCGCAGGCAGGAGGTTATCGACCACTTGGAGCGGATCTTTCAAACGACGCCGCTCGAGATCATTTCCACTGTGCTGTACCGGTTTGGCCACCTTGACGAAGCGGCGAACAAGATTCTAGGCTCGTACAATGAATTCATTGGCATGCTTGCTGACGAGAGCATCCGGTCTCGCCTTGAGGAACTGACGGAAGAGAACGCCGATACCGATACGGTCTATCAGCAGGCGCGTCGACTAAGCCACATCTTCCGGGATGGGCTTCTCGAATTCTTCTTCGATCCAAAGAGTGAACTGGACGTACTGACCAAAAACTATGGAGTGTTCTAAATGCGGCCTATTGGGTTTTCTACAGGGGCCCTCGCCTACGCGGATTTTCGGCAGGGTCTGGCGAAGGTGAGGAATAAGGGCCTCGAGTCGATAGAGCTCTCCGCTTTGCGGCAGAACGAGTTGATCCCATTGCTTGACTCCCTCCCAACGCTTGATTTGTCGGGGTTCAAGTATGTGTCCCTACATGCCCCCAGCCAATTTGAACCGGCGTGGGAAGAAGAGTTATGTCAGCGTCTTCGGGCTGAAGCTTGGCGTGGGTGGCCAATCGTAGTCCACCCAGATGCCATCAACGATTTTGGTTTGTGGCGGGAACTGGGCGCCCTGGTTTGTGTTGAAAATATGGACAAGCGCAAACCCATAGGTCGCACTACAAACGAACTCGCCATGATCTTTGGAAAACTGCCCGCTGCGAAACTCTGCTTCGACATCGGTCATGCCCGCCAGATCGACCTCACCATGACCGAGGCCTATTTGATCCTGCGGGACTTCGGCTCCAAGCTCGCTCAAGTCCACGTCAGCGAAGTGAATACTCGCAGTAAACACGATCCGCTTTCGTACTCTTCAATTCTCGCCTTCCAGGAAGTGGCTCGCCTGATTCCAGCGCAAATCCCTCTGATTCTCGAGACGCCGGTCACTGAAGAGGAGATGGAATCAGAAATCTCGAAAATCCGCGAGGCGTTCCCGCTGGATCTCCGATCGATGGTGGCCTAGTAGTCGACGACGGTGTACCAGCCAAATTCCACCAACCTGGTCGAGAACCAACCCGAAACTCTTACTGAAGAGAACGCCAAGCTACTGCTCGGCCTTTGCCGCTCAGGCAGGCTCTACGAGGTTGACCGGTGGATCGCCGCCGGCTACTCATTACGGACGCCAGGAAACCTTAAGAAGAACCCTCTGGATGTGGCCGTCGAGCAAGGATTCCACAGTCTTGTTGAATTACTCGCCCGCAATGAATGTGAAGCATCGAAAAAGAACCACGCTCTTGAGCTCGCCATCGCGAAGAGGCGGTTGGATTTGGTTCAGGTACTCATCAGCCTTGGTGCTGATATCAAAGCGACTTCGCTTGCTGATGTTCTTCTAAGCTGGGATCCTGCCATGATCCGATTCTTTCTGGATAGCGGCGCGGAGGTGATCACCGGTGCTCCGTTCGCAGTGGCCTTCGCGGAACGAATTCGGACTGCGCTCCGACCCTTTGTCGAATACAAGAAGTCACATCCAGAGCTCGCGGACCAACTCCAACAACAAGCCGACCGGGCACTCCGATACTTCGCCCGTGAAGGAGATCTCAAGTGGGTCAGCCTCATGCTGTGGGCTGGGGCGAATCCTTATACCCCGGGACCGACCGTCTTTGACGAACACGAGGATGATCCTGACTTGCACACGACCGCCTTGCGTGAAGCCTGTTACAAGGGCAACCTGGAAGTCCTCAAGAAGCTCAAGCCAGAGCGGCAGCCGGACGAGCTCGGTGATTTGCTCTCGTGCGCCATGTTTTCAAAAGGCGATGACTTGCTAGGCTACCTTCTCGATCTAGGGGCCAAGCCTAACAACAAGTCGAATGGCGGTTCCGCTGCGCTCGATTCTTGCTTCTGGCACTTGGGATTTGAGGGCCCTAGTTTCTTCGACCGGCACGCGCAAATTCAGAAGTACCAAGCCCGCAGAACCTTGGAAACGCTTCGCGCGCTAGTCACTCATGGTGCCTGCTGGAGGCCGAATGACAAGTACCAAATGAATTCCGCCAGGAAGTCGCTTTATCGATGTGAGCCGGTTGTCACTGTGGAAGTAGTCAAGATTCTAGCGCAACAGCATGGGGCGTCTAAGGAAATCCTGGAGGAGCTGTTAGCGCCTCCACGTATGCGCCAGCATCTCTCGACGCTCGGCATCAATCTCTATACCGCCACAGCATTAAAATCTCGGGCGGCACAAGTGAGTCATCGCTAGCCGCCCTTTTGAACTTGCCAAATGGGCTTAGGAAACCGAAAGGGAGCCGGGGGCTTTCGATAGGAATACGACCACGTCGGTTCGTCCGGCGGCTCTAGTTTGCAATCGACGATGGATTCAGGACTCTCCTTGAGCGGGTCAAGGCGATCAGCCTGCTTCGCAGCCCATGTCAGCCAATCACCAAATGGTGTTCCGGGCTCCGTGGCTTGGCCGTGTTGCGAACCGGCATGAGCCGCAGCCGAAATGAACGAACGTAATTGCTCCGCGCGAAGCCAGTCGGCCGCAAGGTAACGCAGGGCTCGCACTCTGGCCTTCTCGGCTTTGATTGCTGCTAGCACTCGATCGCGCTCGTCGATTCTGTTCTGGCGCTCCCGAGCTTCAGTCGCGCGCTTTTCCTCTTCGGCACGTCTTCCTAGAGCAATCCGAATGAAACCCGCTAGAGCCTTTGGAACGAGGTCTTCGAGTTGCGCCGTTTTCCCATCCTTCCAGCGCTTCTTGCTCCAACTGTCCAGTACTTCAATCAGGAGCTTGCCTGAGGGCTCGCGACTCACCGGCGGTTGCGCGCCGTATTTCAGGACGCGGTCTACGAGACCTCCTGAAGGCGCCATTGTAGTCTGGATACGATCCACTTGCTCTACCAGGCCAAACTTGATTTTTTGTCCGTAGATTGTGGCTGTGGTTTCCTCGCGATGCCCATTGCTTACGGAGACACTGAACCCCTCGGCCTCGAGCATTGCAATGAAACCCGCCATAACCCGAATCGCTCGGTCAAGGCTGGACCGAGAAACTCGGATGTCTAGACACTGCTCGGCTGTCCAGAGGATTCCGTGAGGATTCTCATTGGCTTTGGCCAGCTTAGCGCGAGCTTGGACGATCAGGGGATGCGACAAATCACCACGTTTCAGGAGTTGTTCGCGGCTTAGTCCCTCCAGTCTCGCTATCTGAGCTCGTTCGTCATCGGCCCACAATTCCTCGGTCGTCGGGTGTTCCTTCGGTGGAGCTGGCTTTTGAAGCAGCACCTTGTCTTTTTCTTTTATGTCGGGAAGAGGGTCTTGAGACACCTTCTGCCCTGCCTGCTTCCTCGCCCAGTAGCCGCGGCCTGGCAGAGGGATTGTCAGTTTGCGACACGCTTTCGCTAAGCCGACATCCGAGATGCCATACTTCTTGGCTAACGTCCACATCGGGACCGACCAGACCTCTGTGTAAAGTTCATCTCTATTCCAATACCGATCCTCGGAACTCACTTCGCATTCCTCCTCAGACGATTATCTAACCCGACTGCCGGATGACGAGAGCTCCGGGCACGGCTCCGCTGAACTCCAGATCTGCTTCGGTACGTTGTGGAAACGTTAGGATGCTTGTGGAAGTGCGAGGTTTTGGACAGCTACGAAATCGACTACAGGGGGGCTCGGACAGTGTAGACGATATCGCCGGATCTAGTTGAATTCGTACCTAGTTATTCCGCGGCTTTAGGCGAGCGTCTCAATGCCTTGGGCGCAGGGGGTCGTGAGTTCGAATCTCGCCGCCCCGACCAAATCCTTTATTTAAATAGTTTTTTCGCCTCACGCGGGCTGGCGTCGAGGCTCCGCGCCACTGTCTCCGGTGCAGTGGACCGCCGCGAACGACATTGATAACGTGGGCGTTGTGGATCAGCAGGCGAGAATCACCTTTTTGTTCCGGTGCGTCTAAATTTTAGACTACATCTTAGGTGGTGTGGACGGCCGACTTAATTGGGAAGTTATTGAACTCAGATGTTCCTTGAAGCGCCGAACGCTTCATGACAGGCACGACTCCTCCTTCAACCCCGAAGTTTTTACGGGCAGAAAAATGCAGGCCACTTGTATTGGCTTTTTTATTCGAAGCTTTATTAGGTTCGAGACCTACTTGAAGGGCCTTTCGCAAGGCTTGGCCTTCGGCGCAGAGTTTAGAGCGCTCAGAAACGATATCGTAGCGACAGGACGCCTCTGCGATTTGCGCTCGCCGCAGTCGAAATGGTTCCGAACGCAGAATTTGTATTGGCTCCGGTTGCATAATTCAGATTTAGGGTCGTATTCGGATTTGCCGGGTTGAAGTGGTTCAGAGTGTTAAATGTCTCCATCTTGAACTCGAGCGTGTGACCCTCCTTGCGCATTTTAAGCTCTTTGGAGAGCGCAATATCCACATTGACGAACCCAGGACCGTAGCTCAGTACTGGCGGCGTATTTCCGATACCCAGCGAGTTCGCTGGCGGGAGAGTGAAATTCGAGGCACTGAACGGATATTGGAGCTTCGGATCTTCAGTAGTCGAAGGGTAGCCCGAAGACAGCCAGATATTGCTGCCCATCTGGCAACGGAACGGAATGTACGAAGGCCCGTTTGTTGGGGTACCCGTCCAGTAAAGTGGCGGCGCTCCAACTGCTGTGCAGTTCACCGTCAGGGGAGTTCCGAAGTAAAATGCGCCATTCCCGTCCACATGCCAGCCGTCAAGTATCACTCGGGTCCATTTCGCTTTGGGAAGCAGATGACTCCCGCCGGGAAGCTCGACGCCGAAGTTCAGGTTCGCCGAGTGTGGCCGCGTACCGGTCGCTACACTCTTTGTCAATTGATCCGGAACAAATTGAGCCCGCGTGTAGGTGATCGTCTTCGACCATGTATAGTTAAATCCGAAATTTGCCTTTCCACGGCGCTTATTCAGCGAGGCCTGCAGCGCTTCGTAATAAGACTCGCCCGTAGCCGTGTAGGCGTTGATCGAACCCCATCCCGCGTATCCCGTCATGGCGCGGATCAAATTCGTTGGGTAAAACGCGCCGGTCGTTGGATCGATATACTTCGCCACCGCTCCGGTTGTGGGATTCCAAACCGTATAGGGCGGGATCCCGTTAATGTCGATTGCAATCTGATTGTTGTTGGCACCGTCGGAGCGATTGTGGGCGACGTTGCCGATATAGGTAACGTCGGCAACGAGTCCAGAGCCCAAGTCCTGTTGGACGCCGATACTCCAGTTATATGTCGAGGGAATCGGAATGTTTTTCCCTCCGGTCAGCACGTTTTGCGGTGAAAAATACGGTTGAGCACCCGCCAAGCCGGCAATGTTGTTGTAGAGAATGACGGGCGCTTGGAAGTTGGGGGGCGTTGTCACAGGCCCCTGTCCGCCCGCCAGCGCGGCCGTCGCGTCGAGCGCGAACGCCCGGCCATAAGTAACGCCCCATCCACCACGAACCGCGGTCTTGCCGCGGCCGAACACATCCCATGCAAACCCCAGGTGAGGGCCTAACTTCACCGGCGACGGGCTGAAGATATGGCCATTGCTGGGTACCAGACCGGAAAATGGCAGACCGCCCCCAGGATAGGAAGCCGTATCAAAGGTGCCTTGCCGGACGTACGGGAAGATCGCGCCGGTTGCTGGGTTGATGGCAATCCTGTTTGCCGCCGGACAGACTCCGGTGCTCGAAACGGAGCACGCCGGGTAGAGCAGTTGACCCGTGTTCGTCGCGCTGTACGCGTCGCCGTCGAACAACGCCTGTCGATTCTTAAGGCCGTAAATGTCGCCCGATTTGACGAAACGGATTCCGTAATCCAAAGTCCACCGTCGGCTCAACCTCCAGGTGTCCTGCAGAAACCACTCCGCCTGGTTATAGCGGGCATGAACTCCGAAGCTACGGTTATCCTGGCCATAAGCGAAGAATCCGCCGGTAAGCAGATTCGAGAGAGGGAACCCCGTGTCGAAAGGATTCGCCCGGTCGACACCGAAATAGTACGTGCCGGCCTGGTTGTAAGTCGAATTAACGCGCGCGTTGTCGGCTGCCCGTTCGAAGTAGAACCCCGCCTTTACCGTGTGAGGCCCGCGGATCCACGTAATCTTGTCAGTCATCGACTGTACTTGATCCGTATTGTAGTGCGGCCAGCGGCCGTCCAGACCGAAAGACGGGGCGTTTGCGATCGTCTGGCCGGCGGACTGAGCACTGAACCCTCCAGGCAGCCCAAAGTTGATCGCCGGCAGGATATTCTGCGGCGTCTGGCCGAAGATGTTCGGCAGTGCGATGGTATTTCCACTGGCGTCCTTCAACGGATACTGGCTGTCGGAATAGACCCTGGCGCCAGAGGTTGAGTTGTTCGAGACCAGATAGTCAGTCGGCGCAATACCGGCGTAGCTGCGATTAATGCCCCAGCTCGCTTCGTTGACCAGACTAGGAGAGAAAGAGTGGATCCAGGTGCCGACCGCGCCAGAGGAGGCAATTGCCCATTGATGGGCGAACTGACCCCAACCCGACCCGAACGGCCCAAGGATCGCGCCGTAACCTTCCGAACTCTGGTAGTCCTGAATCAGACGCATGAATGCCGTGTCTTTGCTGCCCCAGTTGTAGTCCAGCCGCAGAATCTTGTCCTGCCTCGGATTCGACTGGGGAAACGTATAGCGCGAGTTGTATTGACGGCGTCCTGTGGGATCGAGCGAGAGACCGGTGGGATCCGCCGCCGTCGCTCCGTTCGGTAGCGGAAACTTGTTGAGAAATGCCAGCCCCGCGGGAGTGATGCGACTAGTAGGCACGATATTGCCTGGAAACGGCGCGCCCGCCGTAGAATCGAAGATGGGAACCAACGCGCCCGTGGTAGTAACCGTCTTCGAGAAATCGCCTTGGCGCTCGAGTGCGGTCGGCATCGTATAGAAAGTCGGACCAATGACCGCCAGATTGTGCAGATAGTCATAAGAGAAGAAGAAGAACAATTTATCCCGGTTCTGGTTGAAATTCGTTTTCGGAATCAACAGTGGCCCGCCCACGGTGCCGCCCGGATTGTTGTAGCGATAGCGCGCTTTGGGCACTCCCAGTTTGTTATTGAAGAAGGAGTTGGCATTGAACTGCTCATGTCGCCAGTAGTAATAGGCGGTGCCGTGGAAATCGCTCGTGCCCGGCTTGATCGTAACCGTCATTTCGCCACCGGCGCGGCCACCGTACTCAGCAGGAGCGTTAGAAACCAGCAGCTTAACCTCGCTGATCGCGTCAATGCTCGGAGCCAGATAACCGGGTTGATTCACAGCGCCCGTAGACTGGCTGGTAACTCCATCGAGCGAGACCATGGTTTGGCCAAGTTGGCCGCCGTTGATAGCTGGCACGACAGTACCCCAGCCGCGCGTGTCATTTCCGGCGACGTCGAGAACGCCGGGAAGGGATCGGATGATGGATTGGAAGTCGCGGCCCCGCACCGGCGTGGCGGCGATCTGCGCCGAATTAACGGTAATCGACCGGTCCGAGCTGTCTGTCGCGATGTGGACGGAATCGGCAACCACTTCAATGGATGCGCTCACGTCTCCCACTTGAAGAGTCAGTGTGTGTACGTTTACGCGTTCCTGGGCCGAGACAGCGATGCCGTTTTGAATGAAGGATTTGAAGCCCGTTAGCGTAATCCTGAGATCGTAGTTGCCGGGCATAAGATCCGGAAAGATGAACGAGCCGGCCGAGTCCGTTCGGAAATTACGTACCTGTTTGGTCAATTCATTCGTCAGTTGGATCAGCGCCCCCGGAACGGCCCCGCCGCTTGTGTCGATCACCGCCCCCGCGATCTGGCCGGTCACCGATTGACCGGAGCTGTGGCGCTCACACACAAAGCCGAAGAGAACCACGGCCAGAACCGTGCAGACAACACGCCTCACGGAAAGCCCCCTCGAATCTAACCGGAAGATTCGCTAAACAGAATAACGTAGATTCTCGTGAATCAGGACATGTCAGGCCAAGAATTTGACAATCGGCCTGAACAAGAGGCTCGTGGTGGCCCGATCTGCCGTTTCGGGATGCGAAACGACTTCTTCCGCACTGCGAGTCTGAAACCGAGTATACTTGCTAGGTCGCGACAGTAGGCTACGTCAACGTCGCGACCAAAGTTTGGATGGCTCCGATCGTCGATCCTGAATTCGATGCTCTCGTTCGCCGAGACTACGAGGGCATGTGCCGATATGTCTGGCGCATTGTCCGCAATCCGGATGACGCGGTCGATATCGTCCAGGAGACCTTTCTTAGGTTCTACCGCCTTCGGGCGCGTCAGGCGGTATGCCGCATGGACCAAGCCAGCGTGCTGCTTTATCGTATGGCGCGAAACCTGGCCATCGATTGCGTCCGCCGCCGTGCCGCGGTGAAGCGCTACACGGAGTTTCATCCCAATCTGCTCCGCATGTCGACCCCTCATTCCGCGGAACAGGAAATGCTCGCAGAGGAGTTGTTCGCTCAGCTCGATGAGGCCCTTCAAGGCCTCCAGCCGAGGGAGATCGAATGCCTCGCCCTGAAGCAGGAGGGTCGCTCTTATGAGGAGATTGCGCTGATCCTCGATATTCGGGCAGGCTCCGTGGGGCCAACTATCACCCGCGCAGTTCGAAAGCTCAGGGCCGCGCTGCAACTATCGAGCCCAAAGGCGCCCGCCGAGGATTCCGTTAACAGCGCACTTCGCGGGAAGAAACGCGCGCGCAATCTACTCAAAACCGGAAAACAAGGTTCACATCTCCTGCTCGCCATGGGCGGACGAGTCCATGAATAGAACGCCGGATCAGAACAATCGAAGATTCCTCGCCCGCCGTCCCGACGATGTGGAGCTACTGGCGTTTCTCCACGGAGAATTGCCGGCCGGGAGGAGATCGGATATCGAGCGGATACTCGCTGCGTCTGCAGAGGCGCGACATCGATTGAAGACGCTTGAAGAGGACCAGGCGATCTGCGACCGCTTCCTGTCCCCGGAGCTTCCACCCGCATTTCCGACGACAGAACACACACTCCGGAAACTGCGAGACCGTCTTAATGAGGAGCGCCTTGGCGAAAGAGCTGAAACTGCGGCTCTCCTGGCGGTACCAGTAAGATCCACGAGCATATTCACTAGACGATGGATGCCCCTGGCCGCCTCGCTCATCGTCGCGACATCGGTCCTGGCGTGGTTTCTCGCACGCCAGTCCGTAGGGACCGTTTCCGCGGCTAGTATTATCAGGAAAACCGCCGATGCGGAACAGGCTCGAATTGGCCGCGTGAACTCACCGGTGATCCATCAGCGCCTCAATGTGCGTCGGCTCTCAGAGGGGCAAATGCCCGTCGAGAGTACCTGGGAGGTATGGAATCAGATTGGTAACGACCGGTTAGTCGAAAAGACAGGTAATCGCGTAACCGGCCCATCGAATTCGGAGGAAGCGCAGATCGTAAGCGAATTGCGGGAAGTTTACGCTCGCAATCAGATCGACGCTAAGCGGCCTCTTTCTGTGGCCGCGTTGGCCGTCTGGCGGGCCTCCGCCGATATTGCGGATTCGGTCAATCCCGCGCGCACGGAACGCGGTGAAATGGCCTATTCGATATCTGCCACGGCGATCCGAGCGGATGCGGTGGACCAAATTATCAAAGCAGAAACGGTCGTTCGCGCATCGGACTGGCATCCGGTTCGTCAAACGCTCGAAGTTCAGGCGCCGCAGGGAATACGTCAATACGAACTGACCGAAGAGAGCTATGAAGTGGTGTCGCTGGCGTCGGTTTCAACTCTCTTCGAGCCACCGCCCTCTTTGCCGTCGCCCTCCTCCGCCGGGACGCAGCTTCTTGCGCCGGTTGTGCTTCCGGCATTGCCGGACAGCGCTGCCATCGGAACATCTTCGACGAATAGTTTGGGTTCCGCATGGGTTGAAGTCCAATACGCTCTCCATAAACTAAAGGCCTGCACCGATGGACAAGTCACGGTGCAACTCAATTCGGACGGCCGATTGCTGGTCGCCGGTTTTGCGCGCTCCGAGCAGCGCAGACGCGAGATTGTCGACGCCCTCGCCGGGCTTCGTTCCGCGCGGTTCGTGCAGAACGATATACAAGCTTTGAATCAGTCGGCAGCGTCACCCGCCGAACGGCCCGCCTCGGATCGGATACAGCCTGCGGCGCGTTCTCAAAATGGGTGGTCACCGGTTGCTGTCGCTTCGGTCGATCACGCGCTCATTGAAGCAACAGCCCTTTATTTCCTTGCGGAAGGACCGGGGCAAGACATTACCATCCCTGCGGAATCGCGCTGGCTGCTTGAGAATATGGTTCGCGATCACTTGTCGGCGATTGCGAACGCATTGTCTGAGGTGCGGCCTCGCGAGGGGGTGTCCGGCACCTCCACCACCCGGCTGGTTGGCGGCGCCCCTGGGAAGCTGGCCGAATGGCCATTGGGAGCGATCGGCCTCTTCCGTGACGTTCGTTCGTTGGACACGCTGCTCCCTAATCTTTTTGAGAGCGCGAACTCACCGGAATCGGCGCTCTCGGCTACCCCGTCCGAGCAACTTCTCGAAAAGCTTTTGTCCGAAATTGCCGATCCGGCTGCCGTCGCGGCGGAATGGCTCGCGAAACGCGGAAATTGACTTCTTGGTAGTTACAGGCTCAGCAGGAGAACCGCACTGCCCTTGTAGGGCGAAGACGTGCAATACCAAGTCTGTATAGTACTTCTACACGCGATCATTCCGGCCCTCGCAGACTCGTCGAATCAGAACCTCGATCGTTGTTGCCAGCTCCCGCGGGGTGCGGTCCGTGCCCGGCACATCCACGCACGGATATCCTGACTTCTTGAAAAAAGCCAGCACTGGCTGAGTCTGTTCCTCGTAAACCCGCAATCTCTCTCGTACCACCTCTTCACGATCATCGTCGCGAACGCGGAGCTTCGTACCGTCCTCATCGCAGACTCCAGGAATTTTCGGCGCACCCGATGTAACTCCGTATAGCCTCTCACAGCTAGGGCACTGCTGACGGCCGGAAATCCGAGCAACAACGACACGATAGTCCACGTCCAAGTGGATGACAATGGTCCGGACCCGTCGGAGCGCCAGGAGCCTCGCTAGGAGTTGGGCCTGGTTGACTGTCCGCGGATACCCATCAAGAATAAAGCCGCGCGTACAGCCCGGCTGTTCTATCCGTTGCTCCACTAGACGGGCCACCACTTCGTCCGGAACCAGCTCACCTGCGTCCATCAAGTCAGCGACCATCCGTCCCACTTCGTCTCCCAAAGCCACGCGCTCGCGGAGTAAATCGCCAGTGGAGATATGCGCGATCTGCATGGACTGCTTCAGTAATCTTGCCTGAGTCCCTTTTCCTGAGCCTGGGGGACCGACTAAGACAAAACAAAGGATATTCGAAGACATACCTGCGCCAACGCCGAAACCGGCCCCCGGGCTCAAAGCTGGGGTTCTCTGCTGATCTCCCGGAAAAGCACCGTTTTTATCGGATGTGCGAAATAAAGCGACCTAAAATCGAACGAGCCTGTCCTTGGAGGTAGTTGTCTGCTTAGGATGCCCGCCTTCCTATGGCAACAAGACATGCGCGTGCCTGCCGCGTACCAGCAACTCGAATCGATAGAACCCCAGAACTATCGTTAGCTAGCGGCCTTCAGACAAGAGTCCAGCCGCGGCGCGCCGACGCTTCGCGGAGGTTCGGATACTCAACAGATATCATGCTGCGTCAAAACTGGAGCCGAGCGCCAATTTGAATCATTCGGGCATCGTTTGTCTGAGTCAGAGTTTGCGTCCCGAACTGGGCACTCGTCAGTGTCGTATTAGGAGCACCAAAAAGCGCGCTATTTGTCAGGTTGAACGCCTCGAGGCTCAACTTGAAATTCAGCCGTTCACGAACCGGAAACGACTTCGACAATGAAAAGTCCACATTGGGCGGCACGATGGTCCGGATGTTGGGAAGTCGCGTAGAGAGAGTATTTAGCGTGAATGTTGGCTGCTGAATCCAGGCCGCGGGCTGATCCGCCGAGGAGCAGTTTTGGCGCACCCCGGCCAAGTTCAGATAGCAGTGGTTGAAGTAAAGACTGGCATTCGGATTCGGAACCGCGGGATTTACACCAGTGGAGAAAGCCCCAGCGGGAGCGGCAACCGGCACGCCTTTAACCACAGTGATCAGAGTGTTGATCTGCCAGCCTCCCAACGCCGCGCGCACAAAAGGATTAGCCGTGCGCAATACCGGCAAAGTATAACCGCCACTGGCCCGCATGCGGAAGGGCGAATCATCACCCGTCAGTTCGCGGTCCAAGTAGGTGTCCTGCGGATTCAAATAAGTGACCGCTTCCATGTTTTTCGAAATTGTGGCGCTCACCAGAAGAAACAAGCCGGAGGAAAAGCGCTTTTCCACATTCATCTGCAGCGCGTTGTACCAGGTATGGCCGAGACTTTGGTTGGCCATGTTGATCGATCCGAACTGCGGGTACGGAAGCAAGAGTTGCTGCTGTGTAGTCGTTGCGCCGTTCAATGTGGTTCCCGGCAATCGTCCCGCGAAGGGATTGGGAACTGCAGCATTGAGCGCGGACGCCCCCAGGGCCAAATTCGCACGCGACAAGGCATTGATGTTGTTGGTCACCTCAAGCGAATTCGTGCGAGAACCGGAGTAGGACGCGTCCAACCGCAGACTCCAGGGCAGCAGCCGCTGAATTCCAAATGAAAACTGCTTCACGTAAGGGATGACCCTGCTCCTATCGCTGAAGGTAAAAGACTGACCCAGAAAGGTTGCGGCACCGAGAGAACTCCCAGGAGGAGCCAAAATACCCGTTGGGAACGGATTACTCAGCGAACCTGCGGGCGTGACGTTTCCGTCGTTCGAAGCGACAAACTGCGTAGCGACGCTGAAACCGTTATTGCCTCCGCTGTCCCCTACCGCCGGCAGATAGAAGGTGGCGAAACCTCCCCGCATAACGGTCTTATCGTTGACTCTAAAGGCGGCTCCGACTCGCGGTTGGAAGTTGTTCTTGTCTACGATGAACGGATAGCGCTGGCTTGAGCTTGCAAACAGTAGACCGCCCTTCAGGTTGTAGCCTGGCACCTGGAGCGGACTCGCAACAGCTGGATCGAAGCCCGCATTTTGCCGGTTGTAGCGTTCCGTCCGGGGCGGTTCCAAATCCCACCGAAATCCGAGATTTAGGGTCAGTCGGGAATTCACGCGCCAGTCGTCTTGGAGGTATACCGCATAGTATCGGTTGCCATAGGCGGGAGACACGTTGTAGGGGACACCGCCCGAAGTGGGGAAACCGAGCAGCAGCGATGCAATCGGGTTACCCTGATTGGTGTTTGCCGTAAGCGCTCGCTGCTGCGTGAATACGGAGTTGAAGCTAAAGTTTATGGCCCCAGGATTGGAGTAATTATCACGGATAACTTCAATTTGTCCACCCATCTTCAGGGAGTGCCTATTGATGATCTTCGTGATCGACGCCTGGACATTATAGTCGTTACTAAAGCTGTAAGCGCTGTTGGCGCTCCCTAAGCCCAAGTAGCCGGTCTCCGATATGTTGGGGAAAAAGGCCGCCGGCAACTGGCCGGCGAGACTGGACGGAAAGCCCAGAGCGGTAATATCGTAATCCGCCGAGTATCTGGCGATTGCGAATTGGCGGCGGGTGTAACCGCCACGGAGACTGAAGACGGTCGTCGGATTGAGCGTCGAGGTCCAGCCTACGGAGCTGTTGTGATTGATGCGCCAGTGGATGTAATCCGGCGACGACTGTACCGGTGAATAAGCGGACGTGTTTCGCGTTTCATGCCGGTTGCTGCGAATAACAGTGGCTGTCAACCGATTGTTCGAGTTCAGATTGTGATCGACCTGGCTAGAAAAAACATCGTACTGCTGGCGATCCGGGTAGGGCGCCAGAACCAAATTATTAAGATGGTCGCGATCGCCCGGACCTGTCGGCAACGGGAAAATATCGACCAGCTTCCTCGCAATGGGATTGATTCGATTGGCCGGAATAATGTTGCCCTCAAAAGGCTGCCGAACGCCATTCACGACGTTCAACGGATCGTAGATTACGACCGGGAGGCCGTTAGCGGTGGTACTTGAGAAGTCCCCTCTGCGCTGTTCCGCGGTCGGCACCGTGCTGGTGACCGGCAAGGGGAGCGTATTTCTGTGTTCTTCCCAGGAGAACATGAAGAAGGTCTTATTTCGCCCGTCGTAAAGGCGGGGGATATAAACGGGCCCGTCCAGTTCGGTTCCCGGCTGATTCCACTTGAAAATAGTTCTCGGGATGCCATTCGCGTTTTGATTAAACAGATTTGCATTGAGCGCATCGTTGCGCCAATACTCGTAAGCTGTTCCGTGGACCTGGTTGGTCCCGCTCTTCATGTTTACATTGATCGTGCCACCTCCGGTGTGGCCGTTTTCAGCGGAATACTCGCTGGTCTGGACTCGGACTTCTGAAACCGCTTCGGGAGGAGGAATAGCCGCGGCGGTGGAATTCGTATTCGCACCTTCCTGGGATACATCCGGCATGCCGTTGATCGTGAAGTTGTTGCGGCCGCTTCGACCGCCGTTAATGACGAAATTATCGACTGTCCCGTCGTAGACGTTTTGAATGTCTGCCCTGCCCGTAGGAATTTGAACGCCAGGAGCGAGCGTCGCCAGCATCGAGACATTGCGGCCCATTACGGGGGTATTCTCGATGGCCTCGGAGCTGATTACCTGACCGCGAGAAGCAGTCGCCGCCTCGAGCAGCGGCGCTTCCGAGGAAACGGTAAGCTCTTGAGAAACCGCGCCCACCTCCAGCTTGAAGTCGGCCTGAACCCGGTCTCCCGTCCGCACCTCAATTTTGGGCTGGACAGAACTCTTGAACCCGTCATGCGTGGCGGTGATTCCATAGTTTCCCGCCGGAACCAACGGAATCGTGTATACGCCGGAGTTTGTGCTAACCGTGGCGTAAACGATACTCGTATCAAGGTTCCGAGCCTCAATACGCGCTGCAGGTACGGCCGCGCCCTGGGGATCCACAACCGACCCCGTGATGGTCGCCCGGCTGTCCTGGGCCTGAATGGAACCCAGGACCACTGCAGATAGCAAAAAACAAATAATCCGCGATTGCTTCATATTATTTCCTGAGATCTACCACTAAAACAGGGTCTTAGAATCTAATCCGTGCCGAAAGAGCCATGCGCCGCGAATTACCCTGCGCTCCGTTAGGGACTTGAGCCGACGTGGTGATTGTTCCAAATGCAGCGTTGGTTTGGGCCCCCGTCGCAAAGTTATAGTTTAGATTCATATTCGGGTTCGTCGGATTATAATGATTGAACGTATTAAAGGTCTCCGCCCGAATAGTCAGACTCCGGCCCTCATGGCCGAGGGGGATCTCCTTATATACGCTGAGGTCCCAGTTCTGGAACCCAGGTCCGTAGGTCATCGTCAAGGGAGTATTGCCTAGACCAAAGGACGACGCAGAGGGCAGAATAAATGCGGGGTTGTTCCCCGTATTTGCCGCAGTCGCCCCAGGATTCCACAATTGAGGGTTGGCAGCGGGGCCCGCGTTAAACGGGTACCACAGCCGTGGATCGGCGGTGGAACCGTTCGACGTGGGGGTCGCGCCATCCGGAAGGAAGAGATTTCCGATCATCTGACACCGCAGGGCCGGCGTGGTCGTGGGCGTGCCATACCAGTATCCAACGGGAAGGCCGGTAGTATTGGCGTTGGCGCACGTCGGCGTGAGCGGCGTTCCCATGAAGATCGCGCCGATTCCGTTGAAGTTCCAGCCGTCCAACAGGGTGCGGGTAATGATATTTCGCCCCACGAGCTTGCTGCCATCGGGAACCCTGTAGCCGAAGTTCAGATTGAAAACGTGGGGGCGATTCGTGTTAACCACATCCTTCGTCAGGGAGTCAGAAATGAACTGATTGTGGTTAAACACAATCGTTTTTGACCATGTGTAATTGGCCCCAAACTGCAGCCGGCTACCAAACCGCCTGTTGACCTGAGCCTGCAGCGCGTTGTAATTGGACTCTCCTAGCTGGGTCCATGTACTGATAGTTCCGTAGTTATAACCGCCCGAAAGCGACCGAATCAAGTTAGCCGCGTACAGAGCTCCCGTACCGCCGTTGGCGCTGGTCGGATCCAAGTACGCCTTCACCGGCCCACCGGCCGGTGTCCAGGTTGTATAGGGCGCAACCTGATTGAAGTCATGCGCTGTTCCGAACTGGTGATGCGAAACATTGCCGACGTATGCCACGTCGAGAATCGTCGCTTTGCCAATATCTTGTTGCACGCCTAAATGCCAGTCGTAGGTGGACTGATTCTTTAAATCCTGCGACCCGCCGTTCACGTTTTGGGGACTCACGAAACCTTGCGTATTCAGAAGATTGCCGAATGTTGTATTGAAAAAAATCGGCGACTGAAATGCCGGAGGCGCGGCCATAGGCCCGTTGCCTGCGTTGACGGCGGCAATCGTGTCCGCGCCATAGGGCCGGCCAAAGAAAATGCCGAATCCTCCGCGAACCGCGGTTTTTCCATTACCCATGACATCCCAGGCGAAGCCCAACCGGGGACTGACAGCGACCGGCGGTGTGTTAAAGAAGCGCGAATCGTACAGCTTCATTCCGGAATACGGATTTCCATTCGCGGGATACGATGCGGGGTCGAAGGCGGTCGCCCGGGGGAAAGCATACGTAGCACCGGTCTTCGGGTTGAGTGCCACTCTGTTCCCATTCACAAGAGCCGGAAAAAGTAACTGCCCGGCCTTGCTGGGATCGTACGCGGCCGCGGAAAACAGGCTCAATGTGGCGCCTTGCGAATAGGTCGGCTGTATGATCTGAAAGCGTATGCCCAAGTCGAGCGTCACTCGCCGGGTCGCCTTCCAGGTATCGTGGACGAACCACTCCGGCTGATCGAAGGCGGAAAAGTTCGTTACCTTCTTGTTGTCCTGGCCGTAGGCCTGAACCGCCCCAGTCAGCAGGTTCGAGAATGCATATCCGGTATCGTTCGGATTGGCGGAGTCCGAGCCAAACCAGTAGCTACCCGATGCGTTGTAAGTAGAGTAGACAGTTACCTCCTTGCGGGCGCGCTCCCAAAGGACGCCAAACTTCATGGCGTGACGGCCCTTGATCCAGGTAATCGTATCGGAGAAATCGTTCGTGGTGTCGTCCGCGACGAATGGAAATCGGTTTGGAAATCCATAGCTTGGGGGAGCGGTAACCAACTGACCCGGCGATTGAGGTTGTTGCGTTGTGAAGTTGATATTCGGGAGAAGACTCAGATCGTTCCCATTAAAAAAGTTGGGCAGAGCCAATGCCTTGCCATTTGCGTCCTTCAGGGGCAATTGGTTGGTAGCATACTGCGCTTGGTCCATGATGTTGACATGGAAGCGATAAAGATTCGTTCCCCACGTAGACTCGTTGATCAGGTTTGGGCTGAAAGTATGGATAACGGTTGCCACAGCGCCCCGGGCTGGATAGTCGAGGCCCGTCAACAACTGTCCCCATGCCGACCCATTGGCCCCGAGGATCGAACCGTAGCCGTCGTTACCGTAGTAGTCAAAAATCAGGCGAGCGAACGCGGTCGTCTTCGGACTGATACCGTAGTCTACACGGACAATACGGTCTCTGCGGGGGTTGTTCAAGGTCCATTGAGTTTGAAAATTGTACCCGCGCTGCTGGGTAGGATCCTGTGTATTCGGAAGAGGGAAAAGATTCATCATCGCCGCGCCGATGGGATTAATACTGGCGGTTGGAATCTTGTTGCCGGGGAACGGGTTGCCTGTCGTCGGATCTTTTACTGGAATGAGGACGCCCGTGCTGGTCAGCGTTTGTGAATAGTCGCCGGTGCGCTCCAGCGCCGTTGGCATTGTGAAGCGGTTCACGCCGCCCGTCGACTTGTTGAACAAATCGTCTTCGGAGAAAAAGAAAAATAATTTGTTCCGGTCTTTATTAAATCTGGTGCCGGGAATGACGACCGGGCCGCCGATGGTGCCGCCGGGATTCTGATAGCGATATTTCCCCTTCTGAACGCCCGTCTTGTTATTGAAAAATTCATTGGCGTTGAACTGCTCGTGCCGCAGGTAATAATACGCCGTCCCGTGAAATTGCGCCGATCCGCTCTTGATCGTGGCATTCATCTGGCCACCGCTACGGGAACCATACGCTGCTGAGTAGTTGGTAACCATCACCTGCACTTCGCCGATCGCGTCAACACTAGGGGACAGGAGGCCGCTCAAGCTTCCGGTGGTGCCGGTATCCTGATTAGAAATGCCGTCCAGGGTAAGCAGAAATGCGCCGGCTTGCCCCCCGTTCACGGCGATACCGCCGGTGGCTCCCGAGCCAAAGCCAGAGCCAAAGCCCCTGGTATCGACATTGGCAGTCACTGCGACTCCGGGTAGCGTCCTCATGACGCCCAGGAAATTGCGCCCCGATAGCGGAGTGTTTTGAATCTGAGTCGTGTTGACCACAATGGTTCGGTCGGAACTATCCGTGGCAACGTGCGCCGCTTCGGCTGTAACGTCGACGGAAGTGCTGACGGAGCCTATCTCCAGCTTGATAGCAGAAAGGGCGACCTTCTCCTGCCCGGCGACCGTAATGCCGGTCTGATTGTATGCCTTGAAGCCCGCTTGCTCCACGTGCAGGCTGTAGCTGCCTGGCACCAGGTTAGGAAAGAGAAAAATCCCGCTTGAGTCCGTGGTGTACTGGCGGACCTGTTTCGTCAGATCGCTAGTCAACTCGACGGTAGCCCCCTGTACGACGCCTCCGGCAGAATCGGTAACGGCGCCGGACACCTGTCCGCTGACGCTCTGCGCGCTGGCCGATGAGATGAAGCTCGCAAGCAAGACCAGAACTAGCATGTAAGATTGAAAGATTTTCATAGTCCATCCTTTAGTAAAGGCAAACGGGCACACCGATACCTCATGGCGTGCAAGACAGTACCTCGCAGAAGAACCCGTTGTCTGTATAAATCACGTTCGGGAACCGTGTTCAGTGCAATCGGGTAAATAAATATTTGTGGCAGCCGGGAGAAAAGGCTGCCGCTCGGGACCAAGCAATGCTGTCTGGGAGACGCACGGCCTGAAGCCAGTATGTGCATTCTCGCTGGAGATGCGGAAGGATTTCCCTGACGTCTTCTTTCTGGACTCTGGCCTCTCCGCCGGGACTCCTGAGCTGCAGTGGTTGGCGGCGAGGTTACCGGGAGCGGTGCAGCAGATGGGTACGACTTCTGGCATAACGTGACCGGCTCCGTCAATCAGGAACTGTTATTGCGAAACGAATACCTCGCCGCCGATAATCGGATCTTGAGGACCAAGCTGCCGCCGGCATTACGCCTTTCCGACCCGGAACGGATCACTCTGGCTGAAATCGGAAAGCGCCTGGGATGCAAGACGCTTCGCAAAGTCGCTTGCGTTGCCAAACCCGACACCATCCTAGCCTGGTATCGGAAACTAGTCGCTCGGAAGTTCGACGGGTCCAAACACCCGCAGTATCCGGGTTGCCCATCGGTTTCCTCAGAAGTTGAAGCTTTGGTGGTCCGAACGGCGCGCGAAAGCTCCGGCTGGGGATACGGCCGCATCGTCGGTGCACTCGCCAACATTGCCCATCGGTTACCCTACCGTACCTATCAAACGCCTCTTCTCGCCACAGGTTCGCTGGAGGCCATCAACCTCATACAAGGGTGCATCTCTTGGTGCGAGTCGGGAGGGCATCTCGATCATGTGTTGCCCCGAAGCGATTTTCGGAGGCCTGGCGGACTGCAGCGAGGACGCCATCCGATTTGCGATCAGGACGGACGACAGCGCGGCTAGTGTACGACTAGCCGGCCATACACTCGGTAGTTGAAGGTGGCGTTCTCTCCGACATCCTCCTATTGCGCTCAGCTGAGTTCTTGGGCGAGTCCGATGAGAAGCCCTTCAGGCCCGCGGATGTAGCAGAGCCGATACGCGTCTTTGTACTGGACTACTTCGCCTACGAGCCGCGCGCCGCGCTTACGGAGCTTTTCAAGCGTCTCGTCGATGTCGTCCACGGTGAACATGACCCGGAGGTAGCCTAGAGCGTTCACCGGGGCGTTGCGGTGATCCGCAATGACAGGCGGCGTGAGGAAGCGGGAGAGCTCGAGCCGGCTGTGGCCGTCCGGCGTGCGCATCATGGCAATCTCGACGCGCTGATCGCCCAGTCCAGTGACACGTCCGGCCCATTCTCCTTCGATCGTGGTCCGCCCTTCGAGCTCGAGGCCGAGCTCGCGAAAGAAATCAATCGTCCCTCCGAGGTCATCGACGACGATTCCGATGTTGTCCATTCGTTTGAGCGCCATGGGTCCAATCTACAAGGTGCCGCCTGGTCTGACAATGGATCCTTCTGCAACGCCGAAGCACGAGCGGCATGGACCCTGAGAGATTGCTCCCGAATCGATTGGTCGTCGATGCGTGCCATGCACCCGCTAGGTGCAACGACAGAGATCAGCGGCAGATGGGTATGGCTTGCTCGCCTTGCCCCATGGTGGGTTCGAATCGCAATTCACGGCCTCTTGGTTCGACGCAAATCACGCTGATGTAGATAAAACTGTAGCTGCCCAAAGCCTCCAGGTTCCAAACCGCTCAACAAATATCAACAACCTCGACGTATCTACTTGAACCGTAAGCAGTCAGAAAACAGGTGCTTTGGTGAGGCGCCGGAATCTGCCTCGGGCGCAGGTGCGTTGCCTTGCAGTGAATCTTTAGATTCAGCAGCTTAGAAACCTGGCTTGTGTGGAACCTTGAGGAAACTGTAGCTACGTTTTCGACTACATTTGGTTAACTCACCATCGGAGTTTGGCAGAAGTCGCTGAAGCGAAGGATTAAACGTATCCAGAGCTGACACAGCGCACCTGCTATTGCGACAGGTGGACTTACGACAACCAACTCAAGCTCGCTGGAAAATATGCCGGTGTGTGTCGCCAAGACTGAATCTAGCGAGACGGGCTACAAGGCCGGAATCGTTGTAAGTGTGCCACCTGATCCTGCGCGGATTCCGATAACACTGGGCTGGAAAAACTGCGCCGCAAATTCAACCGACCCGCGAATTCCATTCGTAATAGGATACGTGCTTGGCAGCATGAATGACGTGTGGCCATTGATCGGAAGAGTGATTGCGGACGTCTGCAGCAGATTCCCGCCCTCATCTCGAATATTCACCGTTATGCTTCCGGCAATACCACCGGGGTTTGCAACGGCAACGCCCGTGGCGAACCCGCCCGTATTGTCAAAGATCAAGCGGCGGCCAACCCCAGACGATGAGCTCTGCGATTGAAGTGGTACAGAGGCTTCTTGCCCATACGTCGTCCACTCAAAAATCTCGAACCCTCCCACAGTGCCGAATGTGGTCAGTTGCGCCGAGCCCACAACTCCAGCCAGCGAGCTATTGGACTGTGTTTTTACAACGAGCATAGCTCCGGCGGCTAGCGTCATTGTGAGGGCGTTAGTTGTGGTTGTCATGCCCGTTTGTGGCAGTAACAGCGGAACACTCACCGCCCCGCCGCTTTCATTGAAGAATTTTAGTGTGAAGGGGGCAGCGGCAGTCCCGGTATTGACCAAGTAGAAGGTGCTCGTAAAGCCGGCGTTATAGGTCACATGAGCGATCGAGGCGCCCGGATTCCCGCCGTTGCTAGCAAGAACCGGCAGAGTGGTGAGTGCTGGGCCATTGGCACGAATTGCGAGCACATGGATGCTCCCATAAGTGTCCGTGGTAAATCGCACGGTTCCCCGTTTGCCGGCCGTAGACGGGAACTGCTCCTTCAGCATGAAAGATGTGTGCGCGCCAGCGCCCAGGGGAATCGACGTCGTCTCCAATACGGCGCCGTTATCGTCGCTGACGACCACGGAAACGTTGATCGGAATCGAATCCGTGCTCGCCATAGAAACTCCCGTTGCTAGGGAGCCTGTATTGTCGAATGCGAGGACGACGGAGTTGTAGCGGGCGTTATCCATCGGCACGAGTGCCTGCCAATTCAGCGACGGATAGCTGAAGACACCGAAGCCGGTGATGCCGCTGTACGAACTGGACAATCGCGCGGATCCGTTGGTGACCGGGTCCGAAGCCGCGGCCGACGTGTCTAAAAAAACAACTCCGTTGGAAGGTATCTGCTGGTCGAAAAAGGATGCTGTAGAGCCGCTCCCGGTTGCCACTTGAGCGTGTGGAACACCGATTGGATTTCCCGAGTCCCCATAAAACCGGAGGCTCGCGGTGTCCGCTGAATAGTAGATACTCGACAATACGATTCGGGTCTGCCAACCGCCACCAAATGTCAGGTGGGGAAGCACGAAGGGATTAAACGCCCCCGGCGTGTATGGATTCGAGACAACCGTCGAAAACGGCCACAGAGCTGTTTGCCCGCCGCTATCGGTGACGGTGATGGAGCACGAATAAATCCCGGCGATCATCGGGATTCCTCCGACGGCCATTCCGCCCGCGACCGGCGCCAGATTCAAGCCCAATGGCAGCGATCCGTTGGAAATCGACCACTGGTACGGCGGCATGCCGCCCGAGACGGTACAAGTAGTAGGTGTGATCGCCACGCCGCCCGTGTAGTTACTTCCGGAAGAAGAGCACGTCAGCAGGATGGCAGCGCCCACTGCGGAAATGGTTCCTGCAAAATTCTGAGAAGCCGTCACTGGCTGTGCGGCGCTGTCCTGAATGTTAACCGTGAAATCGTATGGTCCTACGGTAGTGGGGGACCCGTGTATAGATGCATTTGGTACTCCAAACGTCGAATAGTCGAACACGATACCCGGAGGCAAATTTCCCGAAACTGACCACGTGAGTGGCGAAACTCCTCCGGTTACCGAGCAGTTGCTCGAAAACACTTGTCCCACAGAAACCGGTCCGGCGGCAGGCAGGCAGCTTAACAAGAGTCTCGCCGCAACATACCCCCCTGGTCCCCACCTTGCGGTTTGCTTGGGAGTTGACGAATCGGCGACCAGTAAATCGAAGACGGCACCTGTGGCCGTGGGCGTTCCGCTAAGAGAAGCCGTATTCGCCGAAGTGCTTATCGTCAGGCCTGCGGCTATAGTGCCTTGCGGCAACCAAACATAGGGCGGTTTACCGCCGTTGGCCACGCATTGAACCGGGACCATGGGAAGCCCTACCTCGAATCCACCGACAGTCGGCGGGTTGCAGGTTATCGTCAGGCCGGGCGGGGCTGGCGTACCGACTGCGATACTTCCAGAAAAAGTGGGTCCTCCGCCATTTCTCGCACTATCTGAAACCGAAAACCCATAACTATAGAAAGGACTCGCCGTTGTTGGCGTGCCGTTAATGCTGGCGCTGGCTGGTCCAGTCTGTGTAAATGTCAGGCCGGCAGGTAGAGAAGACGGAGGCGCAAAGGTGTACGGTGGCTGTCCTCCCGAAACCGCGCACGTGGTCGAATAGAACTGACCCACTAAAGTCGGACCATCTGATGGAGTGCACGTGGCCGTGACGCGAGGCACAACGGTTATGTCAAATGATCGCTGGGCCGCTTGCGCGGCAACAGAAGAACTATCCGAAGCTTGAACGACAAACTTGAACTCGCCGGCTGTGGTCGGGATACCCGAAATGATAAAAGGGGAGCCAATATTACCGGACGAACTGAAGCCAGGGGGAAGACCGCCCGTTAGGGAGTACCGAACTGGCGCGATACCGCCTGACGCTGTGCAGCTGAAACTGGTATAACTCTGGCCGACGACAAAAACAGGATTCGCTTCAGCGCAACTCAGGGAAAGCTGAGGTGGAGTCGACTGGAGAAGCCCCGCAAATCGACGAACTGCGATGAGCGGGCGCGGAGTACTTGTATCGGATAGCTGGAGCGCGTAGTAGTAAGATCCGGAATCCGTGGGTACGCCGCTGATGATTATCCCTCCGCTCGGACCGGGAGACAGGGCCAATCCGTTAGGAAGCGCTCCGTCGCTGATGGCCCACTGATAGGAACCGCTTCCACCGGTCGCTCCGCACGCTCCAAAATAGAAAGCTGCCGCCTCTACCGGACCGCTACCCGAGCACGGAATCGCAACGTTCGAGGGGAAGACCACACCAGACACGGTTACGTTCGCAATCTGCCGTGTCGGAGTGCTACTGTCCTTCACGGTCATGCCAAAGCTGAATGGGCCTTCTATTGTGGGCGCGCCGAAATTAACTGACCCGAAGCTCAGACTGACACCCGGCGGAAAAGATCCGCTCGCGAGTGACCAGGTGTACGGCGGGTTTCCGCCCACCGCGGTGCACTGGATGGCAAATGAACTCCCGACCCGGGGGACCCCCGATAGCGGGCAACCGGCCTGAAGGGAGCCGTCTCCGCCATCCTGCGTCACTGTGAATGTGGCACTTGGTTGGGAGGAAAGTGTAGCCGTGGCGTTAATCGCGGTTCCCGAATTGGGTGCAATCCCGTAATAAAAAACCCCGTGATCATAGTTCGCGCGTCCGGTGGTTGTGAGCGACACCGTTGTTTGCGAATCGGGGTCGAATGGAAAGCAATCGTCGGGCGTCGCCGTTAACGTAAACTGACCGGACCCGCCCTGCCTGCCAAAATGAGCAGAGGGGGGATTCACGCTGTATGAACAGGAGTTCGACGTCACGGTGATTGGAAAACGCTCGACAATCACTTCCCCTTGAGTTAACGTGATGGTTCCATGCAGCGGTACGGGACCTGCATTAGGGGCGACGGTCCCAAATATAAATACATTGGGGGTGATCCCAGACCCGGATGTAGCTGAGGAAAAAGTGATCCAGGGAACGTCCGCCGAAACTCTCCACGCACACCCGAACGAGAAAAATCGGAATTGTTTGCTAAAGCTGCCGCCGATCGGCGAAAAGACTTGAACCGCGGTCGGCGCACTGGGAGCCTGAAGAATGCAAGTTTGCCCTGAGGCGAGCGCCGCAAACAAGGTAAGGCTTGCAACGCTCACAAATGTTCGCTTAAACATGGAATTTAAAGAATATCAAAAAAAAGACATTCTTTCGTAAACTGCGAACATTGCAGGGCAATCTTGATTTGGAAGTCCGGGCCCGAAAGCCCTTAGGGCGTACTCACCGGGATGGTTGTGAACGCGCCGGAAGCCGGATACCGCAGCCCAAGTACACTGATCGTTCCGCCATCCGGCGTGGTGAATTGCACCGAGCCCCGTGTGTTCACGGCCGCCGCGATTCGATCTCCCAGTATGAACGCCGTCTGGCCGTGGGCAGGAAGCGACACCGCGGTGTTGGCGACCTGCGTTCCCGTTACGTCGTAGAGCGTGACCGGGATCGTCACAGCGGCGGACCCCGAGTTCGCTACCGCTACACCCGTCACTGCGCCGCCGGTATTGTCGAAGGGGAAAATATAACCCGCGGCCTGGCGTGTTTCCAGTGGAACAATCGCGTCTTGCCCCAAGGGGACATAGCTATAACGAATGAAGCCGCTCACGCCCGTGCCGCTGGCCATGCGGGCCGATCCTATTTGGGGCGCCGCACTGTCGGCACCCGCTATATTGACCACCAGCCTTCCCTTCGGCGGGAGCGTTTGTTGCAACTGAGACGCGCTGGTCATGGTTCCTGAATACGATAGCGGAAGAACCAACGGGGCTCCGTTACTTGTACTAAAAGTCAGTTGCGCGGGAGCTGGAGCCGCGGTTGTGTTGATCATCTCCACAGTCGTGGACCAGCCACCTCCCACGGCCAACTGCGACATCGTTCCGTTTCCGGGATCGATTTCCGAAGCCGGCGGAATAGTGCTAAATCGGAGCGATGGTGGAGAGCGCAATCCGATGACGCTGATTTGTCCCGCGGCCGCAGTGGCAAATTGAACGGTCCCGCTTCTTCCCGCCGTCCTCGGGAACCGGTCGCTCAGCAGGTAAGAGTCGTGGGTTCCCACATTCATACTGACGGTGGTTGAATCGATCATGTTCCCCGCGTCATCGCGGACGGTCACCGCAATGGTGGCAATGCCAGTAGGTATGGTTTTGTAAGACCCGGCCGCGATGGCAATCCCCGTCACAATCCCGTTCGTATTGTCGAAACCCAACGTGAAGGATTTCGCCATGCGCGTCTCCATTGGAACCATCGCCTCCTGCCCGTTTGGAGCATACCGAAAGCGAACAAAGGCCGCTATGCCAGGATCGAATTGTAGGCTCGCGGAACCCACCGTGGGTGTAACACTCCCCAATTCCGCGCTATGAATTCCGACCGTTGCGTGCGGCTGAAGGACCCGGTCAAGCGTGTACAAATAGGTATTTGTGTGGAAACCTTCGTCGTCAACGTAAGCTGGCACCCCTTGAATGCCGCCTCCGCTTCCTCCCAACGTTGCGAGACCTGCCTTCGCTATGTTTGTCGAGGCGTTAACAATTTGGAAAGTGGTTTCCCAGCCACCACCCACGGCGAACTGCGCCATGATTCCGCCTAACGCGGGGGCTTGATTGGACCCGTATTGATATATATGCGTGACTGCGCCACCGACGGAAATGAACGCCTCCCGGGGCACTGGCTTTGAATTGGCGCTGGCTTCGAGCAAGAACCATGATGACCCGGTTGCTTGCAGGGGACTCAACCTGAGCCAATCCACGTTGACCGTAGGATTCACAGGGCAACCGCTTTCCACATTGACGAAGAACGTCATCTGCTGGCCTTGCGACGACAGAGTAGTGACGCGCGGATCCAACCGGTATAAGCACTGCTGGCCAGCTTGCACGAGCGTGATCGTATCGCTCCACCCCGTGATGCTCGTGAAACTGAGAATCGCGGTGCGGGTCGCTCCCGTCGTGTTCGGCTGAACCGTATAAGAGGAGTTGAATGGTGAAGGCGCGGAGAGCCACGGGGCGTTCGAACTTGCCTGCCACGGGCATCCCTGACTCGCGCCAACGCTCAGGAAAAACGTACCACCCAATCTGCTCACCACCGTCTGCTTATAAACAATCCCGTCAGTAGTTCCCGTCAAAAAGACGAAAGGACAGCGGGAGTTGAAGCGAATTACCTGCGCCGAATCTAGCCCGTTCGACCGCGCCGATCCGCCGCCTGATACGATCACATTCACCGCTGGATTGTTCTGCGGATTGTTCGCATCGGGTTTTTCCAATACCATCTGGAGCGCTGGATAGCTTGCGCCGGGCGCCAGTATCTCGCTTCGCGTGCATTCCGGGATGTAAATTCCATTCACAATGGAATAGCCGCAGTTCCATCCCGCCGCCGAATTTTGGACGCCGGGGTTCAAGACCACACTCCCACTGGTCGGCTCGTCGCCTAGGTTCGTTACCTGGACTGAAAACTGGGCCTGCTGATCCAAGTAGGTGGGTCCGTTGTGCGTAACCGCAATGCGTAAATTAGGTCCTGATCGACCGTTCAGAATCTGCAGCGCCGATAGCTGAGAGGCCGATGAGGGCGAGGTTACGACAAGGTCTACACGGCCGTCGTAGTTAAGATCGGCCGCAGAAAGTAAACTGGGCTGACTCGAGATTTGATATACCGACGCAGCCCGAAATGAGCCGTCGCCATTGCCAGGAAAAACAATAATCTCACCAAAACTGGAGGTCCGGTAATTCGATTCGACAAGGTCCAATATGCCGTCTCCGGTAAGATCCACCGGCAAGAGAGCTCCTGCGTAGACGGAAATAATCCCACGAACGTCGATAACAGAAGGTTTATAAGTAACCTGCAGCGCAAATCTGCCGTCTCCCTTGCCAAGATAGACGCCGACGCTCGCACGCGTGGGCTCGATACTCCATGATTGCGCGGTGATCAAGTCGAGCATGCCGTCGTTATTGAGATCGGCAACTGCCAGGTTTGTAATTTGTGTGCCGGCGTCGAGACTTGCAGAGAATGCAAGAGGGCTGCCGAAAGCGCCGGTCCCGGTTCCCAGAATGACCGATATTCTGCCTTGTGACGAGGCCGTGGCAATGTCAGGACTACCATCGTTGTTGAAGTCCCCAACCACGATTAGGACGGGGATAAGGCCTGTGGACGTTCCTAACTGGTAGGTGACAGGACTTCCAAAAGTACCGTTTCCCTGATTGAGCCGAACACTGACGGTATCGGTGAAGCTGCCGTTCAAAGAAACACGACCGTTGTACATCGCAATATCCGGAAGACCATTCCCGTCAAAGTCTGCCAAGGGGATCGGATTCGCTCCCGGAAGATTCTGACTGACAGCTGTTGCCAAAAGAGTAATTTTCCCGGCCAGGCGAAACGCTCCGTCACCCAATCCCAAAAGCACCGTCAACGACTGGGCGGAGAAAACTGGGCCGCTGTAAACAATCAGATCCTGGCGGCTGTCCCCATCAATGTCCGCTATCGCGAACGCGCTTGCGAAATCGTTCAGATCGGTACGAATGGGCTGCTGGTACGTCCCGTCGCCGTTGCCAAGTGTGACGAGAAGTCCCGCATTGTCCAGTGACACGATATCGAGGATTCCGTCACCATTAACATCGGAGAGCCCGGTATAACGGGAAAATATGTTCGACGGCTCGACTGCCGCAGTAAATCCATAACTGGGCTTGGGAGCAGACGCGATACAGGTAGCCACGCTAGACAAAAATAAAAGAATTAGGAGCCTGCGTTTACGAGATCGCGGGTCCCTCACCCGCCAACGGCCCTGGCCTAAGCGCATGATTCATTTTAAATGTCTCTATCGCAGTCGTGGTACGACACGCGGGCTTCTCCCGGCTTCAGCAGGTTGTGTTTCGCCAAAACCGAATTTGGCGAGAGCAAGGCGGTGGGAGCGAACGTCGCCAGGCGCGTGAACAGACGCCGTCTAAGTCGGAGGCGTCAGGCGGCCCTTTGCCAAGCTAACGATGATGGTGCACCGGAGAACGTGCGTGCTGCGGAAAATCGCTGTAGATAGAAATGAGGATGCCAAAGCCTCTAAGTTCCCAAACGTTCAATAAGTCACAACAGATTCGCCGTATCTGCTTGAAACATAAGCATCAGAAAACAGGCCATTCGGCGAAGAGCCGAAATCTGCCCTTGGGCGCAGGGGGTCGTGAGTTCGAATCTCGCCGCCCCGACCAAATCCTTTATTTTCAGTATTTTTTGCCTCAAAGCAGCGGGCAGCAAGGCACCGTACCCCTGCCTCCGATGCAGTGGACCACCACGACCTGATAATGTGGGCTTTGCAGATCGACCGCCGGGGAAATTCAGTTGTTCGGGCTTGCAGTATTTACATTTCGGAACGTCTAACCTAATCGGAAGTTATTGATCTCCGCCGTTCCCCCGAGGCGTCGAATAAACGCTTGTGAGTTCACGATTTGTCCCTCGACCCCGGGGTTCTACACCTCCGCCCGGAACTGAAGGTTGACTGCTCGGTGATCCGAGTGTTCTTAAGAAACGCGGCATCGAAGTTTGCGGCTGTGCGGATATTCGGTCGGTGCAGGACTCGCTTCCGAACCCGAATTGGTGACAGTGCGGAGGAACATGACGGTAGTGAACCATTGGCTGATCCTGAACTGCGACTTCCCGTCTGGAACTATGTCGCAGCCTGCAGTTACGTTCGGTGCGGCGTTCCGGCACCGAATTGGTGTTCAACGCGGTCGCCTGGGCAATAAGGGCATGGGCAACCCTTTTGTAGCGTGGCAACACCATTCATCCCCCAGCCCGAGACCAGCCTATCGAGCACACCGGTGACGCTGCCCAGAAAGTGTTTCCCTCTGCCTAAGGGGAAAGAGAATCGGCTCTTTCCGGATGTGAAAGAAAAACCAAAATCGCAGCGCCCTTCGATTGAGTGTCGGGGTTGAGCGGATTTGCGCGGTTTTATTTGCCTGAAGCGTCGCCGGAATCGATCCGCCCGGAGTATTCCGCCGCGCCAGGAACCGTTTGAAGTTCGCCCAACGTGTCTTCGGTGAATTCGAAATGAACCGACAGCAGCTCAGCGACGGTGAATGCCGGCTCGGCCAAGCCCGCGCGCGCATGTTCGTGAGTCTGCCCAATGACGTGATACATCTCGTGCGCCATCAGTCGCGCCACCGCGCGCGCATAACGAGACTTCTGCACTTGATCCGATGTTCGCCACAACGCGGGACCGAGGAAGGAATTCAGAGTCGCGCAGTCAATGTCCGGATCAGTACTCCTAGCGCTCCGCTGACTATTCGCGGGCGAACACTTGCGTGGTATGGACATCCTCGCCGCTGGGCGTCTTCACGTCAGACTCGGAAACCAGCGTCTTACCATCGGGCGATACCGTCATCTACGTGGTTACCGGGGGTCGGCCCTCACCCTCGAGACGAAGTTTGTACTTGGAAGCCTTCTGCCGCCACCTTGGCGATGCCAATTTTCTTCCCGTCCGAACCGGCGATCATGGCCTCTGCGCCATCCAGCAGCGAGGTGAACTTGAGGGAGACAACCGGCGCGTTATTTACCGTCACAATAAATGCGAACTCCAGCGATTTGCCGGATGGAGTGATTACCAGCGCGCGAGGGTTCGAGCCTGTCTCTTTCCCGACAACTTCCTGGTGCTTGAGCCGCCACTTTCCAGCCAAACGGCTCAACCGCCCACGCCAGTGTCGTCACCAACAACAGAAACAAGACAGCCCGCAGCGCATGTTTTACGTCAGTCCTTTTCTTTCCGCGAACTGCTCCAGGAACCCGGGATTCCGCGCGCTGATGGTGCCAAAAATCCGGAGGCATGTGTCGGTCCAGTCGCGAATCCAATCGCAGAAGTGCAGGTTCGCATGGCCTGTGTCTCCATATCGGACAAAGGCCTCATGGTGACATCCACCGGCGCAAAGCGGCCGCGCGAAGCAGGAATGGCAATCGTATTTCGCGCCTATGTTGCCGCGATCCAGAAAGTCTTTCTGCTTCGCCCGATCCACACCGGTCGCAATGTTACCGAGAGAATGCGTATCGGAATCGACAAAGCGATGGCACGGTGCGGTGTCGCCGGAAGGACCGACACCGAGCAGCCCCAGAGCCGCGCCGCACGGATGCGACTTGTTCACACCCTGATACAATTCTGCGATCGTATCGCTCACATTGGAAAACCCGTGCAGCTCGCCGCGCAGAGCGTATTCCAGATACTCGTCCGCTAGCTTGTGAAACTGGTCGAGCACGCCGTCCATGCCCTTCTCGTTGATGGCGTAAAGACGATCCGGCGATGTCGTCACGGGCGCAAAACCGATCTCGGAAAAACCTAGTTCGTCTTTCAAGTGTCGGTAGATTCGGATTACGTCCGTGACTCCGGCTGTCAGTGTCACGCGCGCGGTGATAGGTCGGGTGCGATGCCCCTGGATCAGCGCCTTTACCCTGGGTTCGATGATGTCGTAGCTCCCGCGGCCATTGGCGAAGACGCGCAATTTGTCATGCAATTCCGGCGGACCGTCCATGCTTACGGTCACGCCGATGCTGTTATCGGACAAGAACTGAATGATGGCGGGCGTCAGCAGGGTTGCATTGGTAGTGAGGCTGAAGTCAATGAAGCGCCCCTGAGAGGCGGCACGGTCACTGGCGTAAGCCACGACTTCCTTCAACAGCGGGAAGTTCATGAGCGTCTCGCCGCCAAAGAAGGTAATATGAATCGCTTTCCTGCCTTCCGATTCCTTCAGCAAGAAGTCCACCGAGGCCTTGGCGGTCTCGATGTCCATAAATTTCGGCTTGCCTTCGGGCGTGGCGACCTTGTCCTCGCCGAATTCATAGCAATAGGTGCAAGCCAAATTGCACTGGTTGGTGAGGTTCATCACCAAGCTTTGCAGCGGGAAGTCCGCGGGCGCGCTTTCGACCGGCTCGGGCACCGACTCTCCGGTCACGATGGCACGCGAAAAAAGCATCTCGCGCAGAAGCTCGGTAGCGTCATCGAAACCATAGCCTTGCTCCGCGAGGGCGGTCAGCAGCTCGTCGAGCGGCGCTTCCCCGGCGGAGAGAGTGTCAATGACCGCGGCGACTCCTTCGTCCGCCTCGAAGATGGCTCCGGCCGGGACCAGATAAAGAAACTGGCGGCCGCCTCCCTCGAACTTATGAAATTCTCCGAGTCTATAGGTGCGAATTTCTGTCGCGGTCACTCACTACCTCCTGAACCGACTATGAATTCCAGCTTCTATGGAATACCGATCATTCCGCCGCGCATATCGTTGCCCAAATCCCAGGTCGCCTCATGCTGGAATGTGGCCGCGTCATACACGTCGATCTCAAATCCGGCTCCATACATGTAAAGTTTTTTGCCGTCCGGAGCCATCCCGAAGCTAAACCGCGACCGGCAGGGAATGTCGGCCGTCTTGACGATGCGGCTGGTGCCGATGTCGATCCCCCAGACCTCGCAGCGCTTGTTTCCGAGTGTGCCGTTGGTGATCACGGTGTACCCCATCTTCTTGTCGGGCGTGATCCGCAGTGCCGTCATGGATACCGGCGCCGGACCAATGGGAGTGAACTCAAACTTGCGAGTGTTCAAGTCGAAGCGGGCCAGCCCGAACGCCTTGTTGTGGACGATAGGGTCGGAAAAGTTGAAGAGTGAAACACGCTGACCAGGTTCACTCAGAGCTTCCTGGAGCCCGCCAAGACTGAGACTGTCCACGCTGGGATCCTCGGGTCGGGCCAGGTCGATGCGCTCCACAACACTGAAATCGGATGCTTTCAGGACCACCACCTGATTGCGGAACTGATACAGATACTGGCCGTCGGGTGAAACTTCAAAGGCTCCGCCTTGGTTGCCGCCGCCCGCGTCGGGGATGTCCCCTTGTGCCGAAGAGGAATCGACCGCCTTGACGATTTTTTGCTGCGCCAGATCGATCACCGTGTACTTGGGCTTCCCGATCTCGTACCGGTCTACCTGCTTGGTGATTTCGGTGGTGGTGGCGTACATGACTTTGCCGTCCGGATCCGGCGCGACTCCGTTGAGGCGGAACTTGTGCGTCTTATCGTTCAAGACGAAGTGATTGGTGACTTTCCGGGTGGCGATGTCGATCACCTCCACGCCGCTGTGGTCGTTGGTTGTAACGAAGATGGTCTTCTTGTCGTTAGACAAGCGCAGACCCGTCGGCAATCCCGTCTCGAGAGGAATGCGCTCGAGAACCTTGCCATTGGTGTCGTCTACAATCAGTACGATGTTCGGATAAGCGCCGAGATACAGCGTGCCTCCACTGGCGAAGGCCCAGGAGAGCAGCAACAAAGACACAAGTAGTTTCATAGTTCCCTCGTCTTCATCCCTCGACCCCTCTATGGGAAGACCAGATCCAGATTCCGCCAGTCCTTGGTGGCCGCGGCGCACTTATTGGCCCAGTCCGGATAATTATTAAGATGATCGGGCACTTGCGCCGGCCAGAAGCAGGTCACGTAGCAGTCATAGATGTCGCGCTCCACAGGCTGGCACAATCCGGCTGTGCCTCCAGCCGAATCGACCTCCCAGCCGGGCGAGAACGCCAGCGCGCATCCCATGGGTACATGGGGCCGCGGCTGCTGGGGCTGCGGGTTTTGCAGTCCGACCACGTCTTCCCCGAGGGAAGCGACGTAACTGTCGACGCGCCGTGCTTTTTTATTAATTGCTCGCAAGTGCTTCATCGGAATTCCTTTCTGCGGTCACTTGGTCACTTCCGGCTGATCCCACCGAATATAAGTGGGAACGGTTACTACCAAATACGACTTTCCTGTGAGCGGTTTTCCATCCTTGTCCTTCTCGTTCTTGGCGGTGGCTACAACCCAAACCTCGCCATAGTTGTTGCGACTGAATTTCCGCTGGGGATTCGGGCCGTCCAGGTTCGGGGTAAACAATCCGGTGGAGTTCAAGCTGCCGATGAACTCCTTATCGTCATCGCCAAACGTCGTAGCGAACTCTTCAATCGACCAGTTCACATCTACAGGCCCAAGTTCGACGTCGTCACCGGTATGCAGCTTGACATCCTCGCCCTTCTGGAATGCGATGGCCTCCAGTTGCTGGTAGCCTTTGGGATGCGGATCCTTTGGACCGCCTCCCAAGCGGGCCATGGCGGTATCCGGCAGCACCTTGATGTAATCGACTTTGTCGTACACCGCGATCCCGCCCTGCAAGACAGCGCGCCCGAGGGCCACGTCCCGTTTACCGGGCACCGCGTCAGCGGCCACGTCAACCTCCGCGACGATTTCGGCGGCGGTGTGAGACACGATGGACTTGACTTTGATACCGGCTCCGAAATCCAAATCGGCCGCCGTAACCTGCGCCGGAAAGCTGGTGCCGATCAAGCGGACGCGCTGCGCCGATGTGCCGGTTTTGAGCGAGTAGCGGTCGGTGGTGACCAGCAGAGGTTCGGATGTAGCGCGCTGCAGCTTCACGTCGACACCGAACTCTTGATACTCGCCCCAAAACCAACGTCCTTCACCCCAGGACTGATCCGGCGAGATCCAGACCGCTTCGCGCATCTCGCTGGAAAGATCATCCGGCGCCGGATTGGCGGGCGTTGCCAAACCCTTCGAGCGGCCTCGCCAGGAGTAGCCCGCATATACCAGGCCGGTTCCGCTTCTGGAGATGGCCGGACCGCCGTTTACAGGTTGGAGCTTCACCGTAGTCGTAAACTCGTCTTCCGCCACTCCGGGCGCAATGTTCATTTCGCCGTAGTATTTTCCTTTTCCAAGGATGTGCGCCGAGACTAGCCATCGCCCGGCGATCTTGGGCGTACGCATCCGTGCCCGCCACGCAGCCCATTCGGGTGTATGAAGGCCGTAATTCTTGGCGAGGTAATCCAAGGTCTGGTCGAGCACCGGAGGCGCCGGGGGACCCGCCGGAGCAGCGGCATTCGCTGCCGCCGCATTTGCTCCGCCACCGCCATTTCCGCCTCCAGCACCATTGCGGCGGAATGCGGAATCGGCCTGCTGGTACAGCGCGGAATGCAGATTGGTCAGGAGGGTCCATTCCTCCTTGGTGCGATGCCACGAAAACGGGCGGCCCAGGGCGTGGCAATTCATACACGTGGTCCGCACCGCCTCATTCGGGATGGGCTCATCCACAATGCGATGTTCGGGCATATACATCACCGGCTTGGCTTCTTCCGGAGCCAGACCGTGATTTGTGCTCAGATATTTCAAAACAGACTTAGCCTCAACCGGCGTGATGGTCAGTCCGTTGAGGCGTACCATTCGCTTGATCGCCTCTTCCCAGCCTTCCGGCGTGGTCCGAGTCCAGGAGATGCGCGAGAGATTGCCTTTGTCGTCCTTGGTGTGGCATGTTCCACATTTCTGAATGACCAACGCGTCGGTGACGGGAAATCCTGCCTCTGGCGCGGCTGGCGCGGCAGCCGGACCACCTCCACCTCCCCGACCGCCTCGTCCTTGCGCCATGACTAGTCCGCTGCAGAGGACCAGGGCCAGGGGGATTCCGATATTTTTCATGAGATTCTCTCCATTGACCGTCGAAATCAGAACGTGACCCTCCCAGTGAGTTGCAGTGCGCGCGGGCCGGCGGCCTCGGCAGTTTGCATTGCCGTAATCGTTCCGAATTGGGCATTGCCGAGAACCAGGCTCGTCGGATTGGCATAATTTGGATGATTGAACGCGTTTGCCGCGGATCCCCCCACCCGCATCTTCAAGCGTTCCGTAATCGGGAACGTCCGAAACACGGACAGCGAAACCACTTGCGTCCCAGGGCCATTCACTGCCCCCACCGGTGAGTTTCCGAACCTGCCGATATTGTTCGCCGGAACGACGAATGCGGCCGGGTTCACCCAGAGCGACGGACTCTGAACCTCTGGGTACTTGGACACGCCGGAGAGAATATCGGCTCGCACCGTGCCGCCGCTGCTGCCCGAGGAATTCACTCCGGCGGGGTCGGCTCCGCTGGTTGTCACGGTAAGAAAGGGACCCGTCTGGAAAGTCAGCACGCCGGCGACTTCCCAATGACTCACGGCGTGCCGCAGCACGGCGTTATGGCCGGTGAGCTGCGTGATGTACAGGAAGTTCGACTGGAAACGGTGACGCCGGGTGTAAGCAACGTTGCCATAGTCGAGGTCGAAATTGTATTTATCGGTGACGGTTCCGCCGGCCTCCGAGGCGAATGAGGTCGGATTTGCGCCGCCGGCATTCGAAAGGTTCTTGGATAGCGAGTAGCTAGCCTGGAACTGAAGGCCCTTTGAAAAGCGCCTGTTCGCGGCCAGCGTCACTGCATGGTAGTTGCTCCGGCCACCGTTGTCTTCCATGCTGATGGAGTTAAATAGCGGGTACGGAATGGTCGCCTTGGAGGCGTTGTAGCCAGCGGTATTGGCCCGAATCTGGTTGGAGTTATATTGAAGTCCCAGGTCGTTTCCATGGCTGCCGTCATAGGTCAGTCGCAGACCGGTGCTAAAACCGAGGTCGCGCTCAACCGTGAAATTCCATTGGTGAACGTACGGATCCTGGTAATGGAGCGCGGAAGCTAACCGGAATGACTCCGTCCCAGGCTGTGCCAGATTCGAAGGGAATGGATACGGAAATGAGTACGTCGGCTTTCCGTTCACGAAAGAATTCGTAAACGCGGCCACAAAGCTCGCTTCCACCGCCCAAGCGGCGCTGACTCCGCTACCTGCCAGCGCCTCGATGAACCTCCCGTAGCCTCCGCGAATCACCGTCTTCTTGCCAATCCGCCACGCGAAACCGATGCGAGGGGCGAAATCGTCTTTTTCCGAATAGCGGAGACTCTGTGGCAGCCCCAGCTCACTCGCCGTCAGGATGGGCGTGGGGGCAATCGACGCCCGGAACTGAGGATCGATCAATTTGACGGCACCGTCTGGAATCACCACGCCGCCGTGTACGGTTTGGCCGTTGACGACGCTGGTATAGTCCGGGAGGAAATTCGCGAGATTGTCGTAGTGGTCCCGGTAGTTGGGGTGGTATTCCCAACGCAAGCCGTAGTTGAGTGTCAACCGCGACGTTACCTTCCAGTCGTCCTGGATGTAGAACGCATAGTGGCTCGCGTAACCGAAAGTATCGGGAGCCTGGACCGTCGTCACTCCTGTGGTATCCGGTATTCCCAGAAGGAATGCCGCGAACGGGCTGCCGATCGGCCCACTTGTTACCGACGAGTTATTGAAGGTGTAGGACGACATCCGGCCGCTCGCGAAAACGTTGGTATACAAGCCGGTCTGATAACGATAGTCGCCACCGAACTTAATGGTGTGGCGGGTTTTGGTCCAGGTAAGGTTGCTGAGAAGCTGAATTGTGCGTGCTTTCGACCTGGATGTGGTGCCTCCGCTGGTGTTCGAAAATCCCGTAACGTTGAAATTGGAGGATGCCGCGCCCTCCGGCGGCGGTCCTGGCAGGATCAGACCCAGGGCGTCGACCACCTGCCGCGAGCTATACGAATAAAGCGTGGCGGTATGCTGGCCGTTGTAACCCACCCGCGTTTCCAAGACCATGTTCGGGCCGAGGATATAGTTGTGAGCGCCCGATAAACTGTAGTCGTTTTCAAGCGAGTTGCTCCCACCCAGCACAACTGGACCACTGGGCGATTTCAACTCGTTCCTTCGCTTGTAAGTGAAGCGAGCGAACGCAGTCTGCTTGGCCGTTATGTTGTGGTCCACCCGAAGATCGCCCTGATTGTTGACGATCGAGGAAGGAAAGTTCTGCGAATAGTTGTTGGCGATCGCGCCCGGTGCGCCGAAATTCGGCGTCGTGGGCCAGTAGAGATTTATCGCTCGCTGCGACAGCCCAGCAATACGGGTCAAGGGAATGATGTTTCCTGGAAACGTGCCGCCGAGGGGATCCTTGACAACCGTCTTCGGCAGGTACACCGACAGATCGCCGGATTTCAGCGCCGCCGTCGGAAGGCTCCTGACTTCGGTGGTGGACCGGGGCAACTGCAAGCCTTCAAAGTCCATAAAGAAGAATGTCTTGTCCCGTCCGCTGTACAGTTTGGGGGCGGAAATCGGCCCGCCCAAGGAAGCACCGTAATCATTCATCACAAGCTTCGGAACTGCATTGCTGAAAGGGTTGCGGGCATTCATGAACTGGTTCTGCCAGTTCTCAAAGAGGCTCCCGTGGAACGCATTGCCGCCACTTTTCGAGATGGTGGTGATGTCGCTGACTCCGCCGAACTCGGCCGTGTTATTGATCTCGCTGACCCGGATCTCAGCGATACCTTCAAACGAGGGGAATAGCTCCGCGATGGGTCCACCGGTCTTGGCGCTCGACGTGCTTACTCCGTCGAGCGTCATGGAAATCATGGCGGGTTTATTGCCCGCCACGGAAATATTTCCGCTGTTGTCGATCTGAACGCCGGGCTGAGTCGTGAGCGTCGTGATGGGACTGGTAGAGCCGCCAGCACGCGAGGCAATCGCCACCGGCAGGTCGATCAGCTCGCGGCCGACTTTGGTCTCGGCGATATTGGAAACTTCCGTTTGAATCGGCGCCTCCGATGCCGCGGTCACGGTGACGGACTCGACCTGAGTCGCGATCGATAGCTTTCCGTCCACCCGGGCCGTCTGGCGAGCCAGGAGTTCAAAGCCCGTAACGGTCGCTCGCTGAAATCCCGGCGACTGGAATATCAGGTCGTACACTCCAGGTTCGACATTCACGAACACGTACCCGCCGTCGGCGTCGGTCACGACGTCGCGCTTCACTGAAGTGCCCTTGTTCATGAGGCTTACGATGCAAGTGGGAACCGGAGCTCCTGCCGGATCCTGGACGGTTCCGACGAAAGAGCCAAACGTCGATTGCCCCATCGCATCGCTCAAGAGAAACTGACTTGCCATCGCTGCGATGGCGGTTAGAAGAATTTTGGCTGGAAGCCGGCTCAGCCGCGCCGTGAAGTTAGATAGCATTTCGAAACACTCTCCCCTAGTGGCTAGAAATATCCGACACCGCTTCGGTAACAAAGCGACCCGGAGACTTTCGCAGATTTAAGGATTAGCGTCCGAACTTGGACGTGATGCCCTCGCCTCACTTCGAGCGAGCCCTCTGATGCCCTTAATTCGAAGGCATAGCGGGGAGGAAAAACAAGAAACCTCCACGACGGGTGGCGGCTTCCAAACTGATTTTTTTAATCATGCCATACACGACATGAAAAAAACATAAAAATCGGCTTATAAATCGCAGGAGTCCTGAAAACAGTACCCGACGCCGGGTACAGTACGGATGAAGCTGGGCTTCGAGACGTCTACGTCAATCTTCTTGCGCAGCAGTCGAATGTAAGCCCGCAAGTACTCCAGTTCGCTTCCATAGTCCGGACCCCAGACGGAGCGCAGGAGCTGGAGGTGGGTGAACGGTGTTCCAGGTTTCTGCATCATCATGGAAAGCAGATCGAATTCTCTGCGAGTCAAGTGAATCCGTTTTCCTTTCCGCCGGAGGTATCGATGTTCGCGATCTAATTCCAAATCGTCCACCGTGAGAAATCTCCGCGCCGGCTCGGATCCACGAGTGCGCCGGAGAACCGCCCGGATGCGAGCAAGAAATTCGCGCGATCCGATGGTCGCTGTAATGTAATCGTCTGCTCCGGCCTCTAACCCGTCGGCTCGATGGTCTCCTGCACCGTTCTCGACCTTTCCGCCTGATACCAACACAATTCCGCTTAGCGATCGTTCTCTCAGGCGCCGACATTTCTCGATGACCTGGGCATGGTCGCGCGCCTTGCCACCCAACACTACAAGATCGACTTTGCCGTTCTGCATTGAGTCCTGCAGTGTTTGATCCTGGGAGGCCAGCTCCACTGCATAGTCGTTGGCAGAAAGAATGGCAGCGATCTGCGCCCGGAGGCCAGGGTCATCATGCGCGATCAACACACAACTTCGCCGTGAAGTTGCGCTCATAGGACTCGCGCTCTGTGCACCGTATTTCAAAAATGCTCCTCCAGCTACCCATCAAAGGCTGCTGTCAAGGGTCAAATCGCTGTTGGGAGTCTTGTGCTTACAGGGCGGCAACACTCGTACCGAAGGAAAATCCGGATTAGTCCGCAGCCAACGGGCGGAAGGCTGTCGCGCACATGGCGGGCAGATACCAATCGAGGTATGCCACTTGGAAACTCGGTGCTCGAGGTTGAGACGAGTTTCTAAGATGATAGCAGATGCCAGCACAGTGTTAGATGCGGCGCCGCACCCCTGCCTCCGGTGCAGTGGACTGCGGGGGGCATGCATGGACAACGGGGGAGTTGTAGATCGACCTGCCGTCGAAGGAACGTCCTGTCTGCATAAGGTATTTGCATTTTCGACTACATTTCGTTCCGTTTTAGCCCCTCTCACGGAACGGGCCAAAGCGGAATTTGCTTACGGGCCTGGCGGGTGTATAAACTACAGAAATATGCGTCCCGCCACACCGCGCATGCACTCCGTCATTGTGCAGATATAATCGACCCATAGACCTGTGAAAGGAGCAGCAACATGGTGCCCATGGGAGAGACGGCACTCCTGCGTTTGCTGCAGCTGGCTGATTCGGTTCTTCCGATCGGCGCCACCGCGCACTCTTTCGGCCTTGAAACTCTCGTCGATGAGGGAGGCCTGAAGCCGGAAGACGTGGAGAACTTCCTCAGCGCGCATCTGGAAGAAGCCGGGGTCTTGGAGACTGGATTCGTTCGCCGGGCCGCTAAGGGAGCTTGCCTGCGGGCGCTGAGCGATGAATTGAGCTCGCGCAAACTGGCCAGAGAGTCGCGGGACGCCAGCTTGAAACTCGGACGCAGATTCGCCCAACTGGTGAACGGGATGGTGGAGCACGAACTGATCGAAACGGATCTTCACTACTGCATCGCTTTTGGCGCTGCTGGAGCGGCCTTTGCTATCCCCGTCGATGCCGTAGCGCTGGCATATCTGAATCAATCGGTCACAGGGCTAGTTTCAGCGTGTCAACGACTTATGCCGCTTGGACAAATGGCTGCCAGCAGGATCTTGTGGAATCTCAAGCCGGCCATTGCCCGCGTAGCTCGTTCAGAGGAGGCTTCGTGCTTCAGTCCGTATCTAGAGCTGGCATCGATGCGGCACGGTTCGCTCGAGACTCGCCTGTTTATCAGCTAAGCCTGTGCTTCGCGCGAGACCGATTCCGGGTGACGCGACAGGATCCTCCGTGGAAGGTAGTGCGAGCTTTTGGATCGCTCGTACATTTAAACAACGTTTCGGGCGGAATCCTGGCGGGAGATCGCCTGGCGCTAGAGGTCGAAGTCAAGCCCAGCGCGGCGGCACAAATTACAACAACGGGAGCTACCCGTTTATACCGTCAGCGAGCGGGCGCCGCAGACTCCGAGCAGCGCGCGAGATTCTCCGTCGGCGACGGTGCGCTCTTGGAATATCTTCCAGATGTGGTGATTCCATACGCGGGATCGCGCCACCTGCAGAGGACAGAGATCCAGCTGGGGCGCGGGTCGACCCTATTCTGGTGGGAAGTCCTCGCTCCCGGACGGCTGGCTGCGGGCGAGCGTTTCGCCTTCGATCGGCTCGGGATCCAAAGCGAGGTGTACGCCGGGGGTCGTCCGGTGCTGCGGGAAACTTATGTATTGGAGCCCAAGCGGAAAGACCTGTCTGCGACGGTACGAATGTCCGAGTACTCGCACACCGCCAGCTTGTGCATCGTACAAGAAGGCCGGCCGCCCGCTTTTTGGCGAGCGCTGGAAGATAGACTGAACGAAATGGCTCGAGAACGAACGCGGCATGGGCAGGCGATCTGGGGTGCGAGCATGCTCGCCTCAGACGGCGTGCTGGTGCGGGGACTGAGCATAAGCGGATGCTACATTCACGAGACACTGATTGAGTTCTGGAGAACCGCGCGGCTGGCCGTCATCGGTATGGAAGCAGTCCCGCCCAGGAAGATTTACTAATGCATCTAACACTGCGAGAGCAAGAACGACTCATGATTTACGTCGCCGCCGACGTCGCTCGCAAGAGGCGAGCGAGGGGCTTGAAGCTGAACTATCCGGAAGCCGTGGCGACTATTACCGCGGACATTCTCGAATGGGCGCGGGACGGCAAGACCGTCGCCGAGATCATGACGCTGGGAGCCGGCGTGTTGAGTACGAGCGACGTAATGGAAGGGGTTCCGGAAATGATTCACGAAGTCCAGGTGGAAGCCACGTTTCCCGACGGAACAAAACTGGTAACCGTACACGATCCGATCCAATAACCATGAAACCAGGCGAATATCTTCTTGAAACCAGCCCTATCGAGGCGAATGTGGGGCGGAGGACCGCCAAGCTGGTAGTGCGTCACACCGGAGACCGGCCTGTACAGGTCGGTAGCCACTATCATTTTTTCGAAGTAAACGACGCGCTCCATTTCGAAAGAGATATCGCGCGCGGCATGCGTCTGAACATTGCCGCGGGTCTCTCGGTGAGATTTGAGCCCGGCGAGGAGAAAGAGGTTCGTCTGGTGGAATTCGCGGGCGAACGCTTGGTGCTTGGTCACAAAGGCAAGGGAAGCAAATGAGCCTCTCGATTCCCCGAAAAACCTATGCGGATTTATACGGTCCAACCAAGGGCGATCGAGTGCGGCTGGCCGATACTGAACTTATCGTTGAAGTAGAGAAAGACTTTGCGGCCTATGGCGATGAAATCACCTTCGGTGGCGGCAAGGTCATTCGCGACGGCATGGGGCAAAGCGCGCGAGCCACTCGTGCGGGCGGCGCCCTTGATCTGGTAATCACGAACGCTCTGATCATCGATCATTGGGGCATCGTCAAGGCCGACATTGGAATCCGGGACGGGCGGATCGTCAAAGTTGGCAAGGCCGGGAACCCCGACACGATGCAGGGCGTTGATCCCGAGCTTGTCGTCGGCGCTTCCACGGAAGTAATCGCGGGCGAGAACATGATTGTGACTGCAGGCGGTATCGACAGCCATATCCATTTCATTTCGCCGCAGCAGGTTTATGAGGCGCTCTCGAACGGCATTACGACCATGATCGGGGGCGGTACCGGGCCGGCCACGGGAACCGCCGCCACTACCTGTACACCCGGTGCTTGGAACCTCGCGCGGATGCTCGAAGCCGCCGACGCATGGCCCATGAACTTCGGGTTCCTGGGGAAAGGCAACGCCGGAACCACCGATCCGCTTATCGAACAGGTGCGCGCGGGCGCGTGTGGATTGAAGCTGCACGAAGACTGGGGCACGACTCCGGCTGCAATCGACGCATGCCTGCGCGTCGCCGATGACATGGATGTCCAAGTCGCAATCCATACCGATACGATCAACGAGGCCGGCTTTGTCGAGGACACTATCCGGGCGATCGCGGGGCGCGTCATCCACACGTATCACACCGAGGGCGCCGGTGGAGGGCACGCTCCCGACATCATTCGTATCGCCGCGCTGCCGCATATCTTGCCGTCGTCGACGAATCCTACGCGGCCTTACACGGTGAACACGATTGCCGAGCATCTGGACATGCTGATGGTGTGCCATCACCTGAATCCGCTGGTGCCCGAAGACGTCGCCTTCGCCGAAAGCCGCATTCGTCCTGAGACCATCGCGGCCGAGGATATCCTGCACGACTTAGGCGTATTCAGCATGATCTCCAGCGATTCGCAGGCCATGGGCAGGATCGGCGAAGTGGTCACGCGCACCTGGCAGACGGCGCACAAAATGAAGACGCAGCGCGGGGCGCTTCCCGAGGACTCGACGCGCAACGACAATTTCCGCGCGCGTCGTTACGTTGCCAAGTACACCATCAATCCAGCCGTGACGCACGGGATCGCGCACGAAGTTGGCTCGATTGAGCCCGGCAAGTTGGCGGATTTAGTACTGTGGAAACCTGCCATGTTCGGCGTGAAGCCGGAAATGGTGATCAAGGGCGGCTTCATCGCGTGGAGCGTGATGGGTGACGCCAACGCCTCCATTCCAACGCCGCAGCCAGTAATTTATAGGCCGATGTTTGGATCGTTCGGTGGAGCCACGGCATCGACGTCGGCGACCTTTGTGTCGCAAGCTTCGCTCGCGGCGGGGATTGGTGAAAAGTTCCGAAAGCGTGCCGTGTCTGTGAAAAACTGCCGATCGATCGGCAAACGCGACATGATTCACAACTCAGCGACGCCCAAGATCGAAGTGGATCCGGAAACGTATGAGGTACGAGCGGACGGCCAGCTACTGACGTGCGAACCGGCGCAGGTACTGCCGCTGGCTCAACGATATTTTCTGTTTTAGGGAGAACGACAAAATGAGGGCATTTCGAGTAGGCATCGCCGGACCCGTGGGCTGCGGAAAGACGGCTCTCGTGGATCGCTTGAGTAAGAAGCTCTGGCCGGGCGTGAATTTGGGTGTCGTCACCAACGACATTTACACCAAGGAGGACGCTGAATTCCTGATCCGTCAGGGCACGCTGCCCCCCGACCGTGTGCTGGGCGTCGAGACCGGTGGTTGTCCTCATGCAGCTATTCGAGAAGATGCATCCATGAATCTGGAGGCGATTGCCGAACTGGAGCTGCTCCATCCCGGCATGGAGCTGGTCTTCGTCGAAAGTGGCGGTGACAACCTCGCGGCGGCCTTCAGCCCAGAGCTCGTTGATGCCTTTATTTATGTGATCGACGTGGCGGGTGGCGATAAGATTCCGCGCAAAGGCGGACCCGGCATCAAGCGCAGCGGCTTATTAGTCATCAATAAGATCGATCTCGCGACGCACGTGGGGGCTTCTCTTGACGTGATGGATCGCGACGCGCGCCGGCAGCGCGGCGATCGCCCCTTTGTGTTCACGAATCTGATGAGCGGCGAAGGACTCGACAAAGTCGTTGCGTGGCTGGATCACCAGAGAGCCCACGGTCTGACCGCCTCGGGAAGGCCGCCGATTATTCCCCACAGCCACAGTCATGATGACGATCATGATCACGCCCACCCGGCGGATCACTCACACTGACAAATGAGCGCGGACAACTTCGTCCGTGAGATCCCCAATAGGCCCCGCAGCCACGCCGCGGCCTTTGTCGAGAATCAGGAATTCGCTCGCCACGCGGCGCGCGAATGGCAGTTTCTGTTCGACCAGAAGCACCGTAAGCCCTTCTTCTTTGTTCAGCCGCAACACGATGTCGCCGATTTCGTGGACGATATTGGGTTGAATCCCTTCCGTCGGCTCGTCCAGAATGAGCAGCTTCGGTTCGAGCACCAGGGCGCGGCCGATAGCGAGCTGTTGCTGCTGGCCGCCAGAAAGGTCGCCGCCACGCCGGTTAAGCATCTGCTTCAGCACGGGAAACAGATCGAAGATCCGGCTTGGAATCGTGCGGGTCCCATTCTTGCGAACTCCCAGACCAACTCGCAGATTCTCCTCGACCGTGAGCTGCGAAAAAATCTCGCGCCCCTGCGGGACGTAACCGATACCAAGCTTGGCGCGCTCCTCAGCGGGACGCTTGAGTAACTCGCTCCCGTCGAAGCTGATCGCGCCCGAACTCACAGACTGCAGACCCATTACGCACTTGAGCAGCGTCGTCTTGCCCATGCCGTTACGTCCCATTAGGCACATGCGCGAACCTGCAGGCACGGTGAGATCCACATCCCACAACGTGTGGCTACCGCCGTAGAACTGATTCAGACCTTTGACCGTAAGCACGCTCATACGCCGAGATAGACCTCTATTACACGCGCGTCATTCTGGACCTTGTCCATATCGCCCTCGGCGATGACGCTGCCTTCGTGCAGCACTGTGACGCGCTTGGCAATGGATCGAACGAAGGCCATGTCATGCTCGACCACGACCACCGAGTGTTCCCCAGCCAGAGACAACAGAAGCTCAGACGTGCGCTCGATTTCGTGCGGCGTCATGCCGGCGACTGGCTCGTCGACGAGAAGTAACTCCGGATTCTGCATCAACAGCATCCCGATTTCGAGCCACTGCTTCTGGCCGTGCGCCAGTATTCTTCCCAGCGACGCGCGCTGCTCCGCGAGCCCAATGATGTCCAGGACCTCGTCGATTCTCTTGTGCTGGGCAGGTGTGATGCGCGCCCGCAACGTTTTAAGGAATGACCGGGTCCCGGCCAACGCCAGTTCGAGGTTCTCAAACACCGTTAACTGCTCGAATACGGTCGGCTTCTGAAACTTCCGCCCAATGCCAGCGGCCACAATTTCCGGTTCGGACAATTTGAGCAGATCGATGCTGTCGCCGAACCACGCCGTGCCCGAATCCGGACGTGTTTTCCCGGTGATGACGTCCATCATGGTAGTCTTGCCCGCGCCATTGGGGCCGATGATGCACAGCATCTCTCCCGGATCGACATACAGAGACAGGTTATTGAGGGCTTTGAAGCCGTCGAAGCTGACGGTCACGTCCTCCAGATAGAGCCTCTTGTCCCGGGCGCTCATTTGTCTTTGCTCCGCGCTTGCACCAGGCCAATAATCCCTCGCGGCAGGAAGAGTGTCACAAATACGAACAGCGCGCCGAGCGCAAAGAGCCAGACTTCAGGGAACGCGCCGGTAAGATAGGTTTTCGCGTAGTTCACCAGGACCGCACCCGCGATCGCGCCGTAGAGTGTGCCCCGTCCTCCGACTGCCACCCAGATTACGGCTTCGATCGAATTGATCGGCGCAAACTCGCTGGGGTTGATGATCCCAATCTGCGGCACATAGAGTGCCCCGGCGATCCCGGCCACGACGGCTGAAAATACGAAAACCGAAACCTTGAAGGACTCAACCGGATAGCCCAAAAAGCGGGTTCGGCTCTCGGCATCACGGATCGCGCGCATCACGCGCCCGGCTCGCGATTCGACAATTGCGCGGCACGCTAAGTAGCTGGCCGCCAGCGCGGCGGCGGTGACCAGAAGCAGCACCACGCGAGTGCGGTCGGAATGCAGGTCGAACCCCAGGATCTCCTTGAAATCAGTGAATCCGTTGTTGCCGCCGAACCCCATGTCGTTGCGGAAGAACGCCAGCATCAAAGCGTAGGTCAAGGCCTGGGTGATGATCGAAAAGTACACGCCGGTGACGCGCGACCGAAATGCGAACCACCCGAATACCCCGGCCAGCAGAGCCGGTGCCAACACCATCATGATCAGCGCAATCCCGAAATGATTGAATCCGTACCAGAACCAGGGCAGCGCCTTGTAATTCAGAAACACCATGAAGTCGGGTAGAATCGGATCGCCGTAGACGCCTCTGGGGCCGATCTGCCGCATCAGATACATCCCCATGGCATAGCCTCCGAGCGAAAAAAACGCTGCGTGGCCCAGGCTCAGGATGCCGCAATACCCCCAGATCAGATCGACTGCCAGCGCCAACATCCCGTAACACAAGTACTTGCCGATGAGGGTGATCCCGAAGGGCGAAAGATGAAATGCCGACGACGCGGGCACGGCTTGATTGAGGATCGGTACGGCGATGGCGACAACGGCCAGGACGGCCAGAAACGTCGTGCCTCCCTTATCTTTATCGAGACGAAGCACCTACTTGTCTTCCGCCGCACGGCCGGTTTGCGGGAAGAGTCCGCGAGGCCGGGTCTGGATGAAAAGAATCAGCGCGACTAACACGAAAATCTTTGCGAGCACGGCTCCGGCATAAGGTTCCAGCAGCTTGTTCACGATTCCCATCGACATGCCGCCGATGAGTGCGCCCCACAGATTCCCTACGCCGCCGAAAACCACCACCATGAACGAATCGATGATGTAGGATTGCCCCAAGTTGGGACCGACGTTGGTCAACTGGCTCAGGGCGACCCCGGCCACACCGGCGATACCCGATCCGAGCCCGAACGTCGCCGCATCGACCCATTCCGTGCGGATCCCCATTGCCTTGGCCATGGCTCGATTCTGAGAGACCGCCCGGATGTCGAGACCGATTCGGGTGCGCTTCAGGACTGCCAAGATAAGCGCGAACACGACCAACGTGAAGATCACGATATAGAGCCGGTTGTAGGTAATCGCCAGCGCGTCGTTCAGTCGAAGCGAGCCGCTCATCCAGTCTGGAGTCACCACGGAACGGTTGAGCGCCGAAAAAATCGACCGCACCGTTTGCTGCAGAATCAGACTTACCCCAAACGTCGCCAGTAGCGTCTCCAGGGGTCGGCCGTAGAGAAACCGGATGATCGTGCGCTCCATCAGGACGCCTGTCAGCCCGGCGACGAGGAACGCCGCGGGGATCGCTACCAGGATCGAGATCCCGATGTGTCCGGGCATTGCCGTCTGCACGGCGTAGGTGGTGTAGGCGCCCAGCATCATCAGCTCACCGTGAGCCATGTTGATCACACCCATCACGCCGAACGTAATGGCCAGTCCAATCGCGATCAGCACCAGCACGGACCCCAGACTCAGGCCAAAAAATAACGTCTCAATAGCGGAATAGAAGGTTCGCCAACGGTCGATCTTTATGACCGCGAGGGCCGCCGCCTCTCGAATGGTCTGGTCGCTCTCGGCGAAACTGCCGTCAGGGGATTTCTCGATCAGAAGCGCAAGTCTGTTTCGCACGTCCTGGCTGACGCTGGTGCGAAGCGTGGTGATCGCATCGAGGCGCGCCGCGGTGTCTGAGCTGTCCAGCGCGGCCAGAGCTAGGCCAGTCGCGATTTCCTTCTTAACGCTGGCATTGGTCTCGGCGCCGATGCGTTCGCGTAGCAGCGCCACGGTCGTGTCGTCCAGCGACCGCAACATGTCTCGCACGGCTTCTAATCGCACCGAGACGTCCGGGTTCTCTAGAGCGAAGTGCGCCACGGTGGTCCGTAAGGCGCGCCTCAAACCGTTATTCGTGCCGATCTTGGTCAGTGTATCGGCAGGCGCGGATCCGGCAGCCTTGAGCGAAAGTGGATCGATCAAGTTCAGGGGATCCTCGTCGGCTACCTTGACGATAAAAACGCCTTGATCGTTGTTACGGAAATAGAGCCGGTCTTCCAGGAACGCCGTCAGGACTGCACGGACGCTGGGATGACCACTTTGACTCAGCCGTTCAACAATAGTCGCTTTGTCTGAGTAGGTCGCTTCCCGCAACTCGCCGAGCGTCGATAGGAAGGTGGAATCGTTTGGGGACTGGCAGAGGGTGGGGAATGCGCCTCCCAGGGCGAACAGCAGCATGAAAAGCTGTTGCCCGCCCCAGGAGAAGTATTTCATTACTTGTAGTTTTGTCCGGAACACTTCTTAGTTGTCTTATTGTAGTTCCCGCACTTCAGTGTTACCCAGTCCGCGTCGATATCCTTGCTGCCCGGCAGATAGTCCGACCAGGCATCGCCCGGCACGGTTCCTGTGGATTTCCAAACCACGTTGAATTGGCCGTCCGCCTTCACCTCGCCGATGTAGACCGGCTTGGTGATGTGGTGATTCGGCAACATCTTGGCGATGCCGCCAGTGAGGTTTGGTGTTTCAAGACCTGGGAGCGCCGCGAGTACTTTCTCCACGTCAGTCGTCTTAGCCTTTTCCACTGCTTTCACCCACAGATTGAATCCGATGTAATGCGCTTCCATCGGGTCATTGGTGGTCCGCTTCGGATTCTTGATGAACGTGTGCCATTGATTGATGAACGCCGTATTTGCCGGCGTCTTGATGCTTTCAAAGTAGTTCCAGGCCGCCAGGTGGCCGACCAGCGGTTTCGCGTCGAGACCGGAAAGTTCTTCCTCGCCCACCGAGAATGCTACCACTGGGATATCCTCAGCCGAGATCTTCTGGTTGCCCAACTCTTTGTAGAAAGGCACGTTGGCGTCACCGTTGATGGTGGATACGACGGCAGTCTTCTTGCCGGCCGAACCGAACTTCTTGATGGCCGCCACGCGGGTCTGCCAATCTGAGAAGCCGAAGGGAGTGTAGTTGATTGAGATGTCGGCCGCAGGTACACCCTTCGCCAGCAGGTACGCCTCTAGGATCTTGTTGGTGGTGCGGGGGTAGACGTAATCGGTCCCTTCCAGCACCCAGCGCTTCACGCCGACGTCCTTCATCAGGTAGTCCACGGCAGGGATGGCCTGCTGGTTGGGTGCTGCACCCGTATAAATCACGTTCTTGGATGATTCTTCCCCTTCGTACTGAACTGGATAGAAGAGCAAGCCGTTGTCCTTCTCGAAAACCGGCAGCACCGATTTTCTGGAGACGGAGGTCCAGCATCCGAACACCACGGCGACTTTGTCCTTTTCAAGAAGCTGCGCCGCTTTTTCGGCAAAGAGCGGCCAGTTGGACGCTGGATCGACGACCACCGCTTCCAGCTTCTTGCCCAGCAATCCGCCCTTCTTGTTCTGGGCGTCGATCATCATCAGGATGGTGTCCTTCAGCGTCGTCTCGCTGATGGCCATGGTGCCTGAAAGCGAGTGCAGCACCCCCACCTTAATCGTGTCCTGAGCCAGTGCGACGTTAGAGCAAACGCTCCCGGCGATCAGCAGGCCAGCCGTCATCAACATTGATTTACGTTTCATTAATTGACTCCTTTATTCTGAGGTTGAGGAACGATATGTGTCACTTAAGATGCCTTACATCTGAATTTGGAGGCCTATTCCGATCTGCCAGAAATTGGGGTTAAGCCGGTTGAATCTGGTGTCCTTGTAAAAGGTCATCACGCGCGCGTTGAACTGCTTGATGAGGTAGTTCAGGTTCACTTCGGTAGTTTTCTGCGTGATGTATGTTTTTTGCCCATGCGAGGCCGCCTTGGCAAATTTTCCTAAGATCTGAAATTTGCCGACGCCCACCGCCTTCGGAAACAGATAGCTCGCAAGACCATATGCACCCTGACTCTTGAAAGCGCCTGGCAAGTATCCGCCCAGCCCGTTGTAGTTGGCATACTCCGCTTCGATCGTGAAGGCTCCGGCTCCAGCGAGCTTCTTTTCGAGGAGGAAGTCTACCGTACTTGCTGTGTTGCCGGATTGAACCTGAGACGCGACGCCTAGGGCAAGCAAGTTCTTATCGCCGTAGTAGGTCCCGTTCAGGTAATAGCCGTCTTCGGCATCCCAGAAATCGAATTGGACGCGAGCGGCTCCGATCACGTCGGGATTCCCGTCCGCGGACTTGCCGTCGAACGCACCAACCGACACTTTCGTTTTTACTTTCTTCCCAAAGTCGCCCCAGTAGGCGACGCCGTTGTCGCGGCCCTGAAATACCGAGGGATGACCGTTCTGGATGGCATCCGTATATACGGCCCAGTTATTGGCGTAAAACGGACCGTAGAGATTCGCGCGATCACTCGGCTCCAAGAAGCGGCCGGCCCAGATGTTGAATTTGCTCGAGAATTCGAAACGTGCCACGGCATCCAAAATGGCGAGGTGGTCGCTGGCGCTGTCGTAGTCGGTGTTGAACATGAACTTAATCTTGTCGGTGACGGGCCCGTTTATATACAGGCGGGCATCGTTGAGAAAGAACTGGTCGGTGGAAGACCCTTTGTCGACATCGGTATGCACAAAGCTGGTCCGCAATCCCGCGCCCAGCGTAACCGGACCGAGCGCGACCTGCGCCCAGGATAGGGGAGTTGCTACCAGGAAGCCCAGTAGCAAAAGCAAACCGGGGGCGCATCGTCGCGCAATGAACGTCCGTTCAGTGCGGACATTTTGTCTAAGCATGAATAAACCTCTCCTATGGGGCATGAAGCGCCCGCTGTGATTTTGTTCGAGTTAAAAACTGAGACAACGAGGGAAGCGTTTGCAGCTGAGGGCGACGCGCGGTTACCGTCAGCGCAGGCTCGTCCCAGCGAACTAGCCGACGATACGGAGGCGACTAGGAGTTCAACGTCTAATAAAGAACGTGTGTCTGTTAGATGAATTGAAGTATATCATCAGGTCCGGATCAGGACTCATAGATAATTCTGATCGACCTCCCAAAGGACTTGCATACCCGCATCGAAAAAGACTCGAACCACCTGTCGTCACCACTCGTCCTTCTCCTATCCTCTATGATGAGCGGCTCAGCTCCCCGAAAAGGCTGGTTGTGCGATATAGGCCGCTCCCCTCTGAAAGAGCGCATGGGTGAAATCACGACTTGGCAGAGTTCCAGGGCAGTTGCAAGTTATTGCAGGCTATTGAGTCTTGGTTGAACGATTTGTGGTGTAGACGACATAGTGCCAACCCATTGAATACATTAAGCTTAGTAAGATTCTGGCGCCGCACGCTTCATGGCTTGGGCGCATAGGGTCGTGAGTTCGAATCTCGCTGCCCCGACCAATAAAGTCAATAACATCAGACCTGCTTCCGCTGAAGCGGAAGCAGGCCTGTAGATAGAAATGAGGATGCCGGATCCTCGGCGTGCAACAAGTTTGCTTCGCTAGAGGGGAGACCAACCTCAACACAAGGAGATCGGCATGAAAGAGATTATACAGCCAGCGCGGGGACAGTTCGAACCTGCGGTATTTCCGCGACGATCGGATTGGATCTGGGAGACCGATGGAGCAGCTACCGTATGGTGAATCCTAGCGGAGCGGTAGTCGAAGAAGATCGTGTGCGAACCAGCACAGCTGGGCTGGAGCAGCGATTTCGGAAGATGCCACCGACGCGAATCGCATTAGAGGATGGGACACACTCGCCCTGGGTCAGCCGGCTGCTGGAGAGCCAGGGCCACGAAGTGATCGTGGCGAATGCGCGCAAGGTTCGGTTGATCTACGAGAGTGATCGCAAGAACGACCGGTTAGACGCGCATATGCTGGCCCGGTTAGGCAGAGTGGATGTCAGCCTGCTTGCGCCCGTGCGCCACCGCGGAGCTGAAACCCAGGCTGACTTGGCCGTGGTGCGCGGTCGCGATACGTTAGTGGCGGCACGGACGCAACTTGTGAATGCGGTCTGCGGGATGGTTAAGACGGCGGGCGGGCGCCTACCCAAGAGCACGACGGCGGCTTTAGCACGAAAGGTGCTGCCGCTGATTCCGGGAGAACTCAAACTGGCTGTGGAACCATTGCTGGCAAGCATCGCAGCGCTCACCGAGCAGATCCGCCAGGCGGATGAGCACGTGGCCACACTCGCCGATGAGAAGTATCCGGAGACTAAAGTCCTGCGGCAGGTGAAAGGAATCGGGCCGCTGATCGCGTTGACCTATGTGCGGACACTGGAAGATCCGTATCGCTTTGCCAAGAGTCGGACAGTGGGCAGCTACTTGGGGCTGCGGCCCCGCCCAAAAAGGATCTGGTGACAGCGCGCCTCAGACTGGGGATCACCAAGGCTGGCAATAATCATCTGCGCTGGCTGCAGATCCAAGCGTCGAACTACATCCTGGGACCACTTGCGCCCGATAGTGGATTACGACGATGGGGGCTGCAGCTGGCCGCCCGGGGCGGGAAGAATGGCAAACGTCGGGCCGTGGTAGCGGTGGCACGTAAGTTGGCTGTCCTGCTGCATCGTCTGTGGGTCACAGCAGAAGTGTACGAACCGCTACGCGGGATCGAATCCCAAGCTGCGTAACGAAATCGAACGGGGACACAGGAGGAGAGATTGAGCTGAAGCCGCGTTTGGGTGACTGCGGAAAATTGACAGGTCTAGCGAGACCGAGCCACAAAAGTCTCGTTCAGATCGCTCTGTAGATAGCAGCACCCTGGGAGAGGAACTCCTCTACCGATGAACTCGCCGCGCTCGGCCTGGACCGGCGCCTCCGCTTGGCCCTATCGACCAAATATCAGGGCGAAGCCGGTCTTTGCGAACTCGAAAAACTAAAAATATGCTTGACGGACGCGGCCTCCTCATGGAAGGGGATTTTGTAGATACTGCCTAGCTGCGAGACAGTACCTCAGCCGCGCTGCGGGTCAATGCAGTGCTGGGGTAGGGCAAGAGATCTTAAACGCCGACCCTTGCCCCACACCCCAATCCCCGCTAAAACCGGGGAGCAAATCGAGTAAGCTGTCGTATGCTCGAATGAACGGATTCTGGGGAGGTCAGAATCAGTACAATGGCGAACGGCCTGAAGTAGTTTGGGCTACCGGACGCCGAATGAGTTTGCGGCGATTTTGAAATCTCAGTTATGACTGGCTGAAACAATCGAGGCAGGTCACGGACACTATCTTGTCAATGCTCTGAGGGTGTCAGAAAGTCAAAAAGCGAGGAGCGCCTGCACCATTGGCACCCAACCAGTCATACCTATGGTGTAGGGAGTAAAGGCCCCGCTATAAGGAGATTTGTTGATCCGGAACACCTCTGTGTTGAACCATAGCCGTTCGGTCGGAACAAAATGCCACTTTACCCCGGCGCCATACTCATAAGAGTTCCCGAACTGCCCGCGCACCCATGATGCGCGGACATATGGCATCACCTTTTTCGGCTTGACAAAGTAACTCGCCGAAAGCTCGCCGCCGTGATCGAATGTGGATGCGAGAGGCAGCGGTCCGTCGGCTTCGAAATCACTTAGCCAGCGCATAAAGTATTGTCCATTGAGCGCAAGCCCTTTCCATTTAATGCCGCCGTCGGCCGCCCATAACTTATAAGTGGCCTTGTCGACTGTTACACCCGCCTTAAACGCTCCAGTCGAAAAGGTCAGCACGCCGTCCGAATTGTACAGTGAAGTATTCTCGGGACTAGATTGATCGAGATTCGAAAAACGGTCCTCGCGGGATCTGGTAAACGCAGTACCTAGTCGAATGCGAACGTTTTTGGCAGCGGAATAGTCATCGTACATGTTGCGTGATTTGCCAGGGTCCCCATAGGGTCCCAGCGGCTCCCACCATACGTTGCCCGAAACCAGCAGATTCGTATCGATCTTGTTTGCCGAGATACTCAGGGTATTGAGACCGTTGCCGACAAAAGCCAAATAGTTCAGCCCCTTCATGGGTTCTCCGCTCGCCCAGGCACCCTGAGTGAATCCAGGGCGGAAGAAGTTGTCAGCCATGCTCCTATCGGTTGACGTAAAAAATGGGAACGTGGCAACCAGTGATCGGCTGCCTGGAACGCCGGTGTAACCTGCGGTTAACGTGAGCCCCTTGCCGAATCGCCAGCCAATGTTGCCGGCTACGACGATTGAGGCCGCCCCGGCCGAGGTCCAAACGGTGAAGCTATATAGCGCCCTCTTGTCGAAAATGTAGCCTCCTAAGATGAACATGGCGCGATTTACGGTGATATCATTGCGCGCATGAACATCGTGGGTAACACCCAAGTGGTCAGTAAAAGTCTGGTTGCTATTGAGAGTATTGAGATATCGCAGTTGCGTATTGACGTTGAACTTCAGCGAAAAAGGTACCTTAGCGTGTTCAGAAGTCTCCCAGATTAGAATTCCATCTCTATAACGATCCTCGTTTATCGGTGGTGATCCCGAAGCGGATTCTTGCTGTCCGGTAGTACTTGCTAATTGTGCTGCCGCAGGAGTCGCGGTCAGTGACTGCGCTGCAGAAGCAGGCGGGGGGAACTCACGAACCACGGCGGCAGGCTCCCCATCCAACCCCCGCTGGAGTTTTTTGATTTCGTCCGCTAACGCCTTTAACTGTTCTCGTACGGCTGCATTTTCGGCTCGAAGTTCCTCGATTTCCTGCTTCGTACCGGCTGACGACGACGATGGAGCTTGGCCAACCGCATAAGCCGCGAAAAACGCCGACAAGGCCAATACTGCCGGCCACCCGTAGACTGACGAGCGAATTAGCCTAGCCGGTCTCCGAGTTGGCACAAGAAATCCTCCTTACGCTCTCAACGCCCAAATCCTGCAGCGCGGAACGCGGCTCGACCGGCATACTCACTCCGGTTTTCGGGGAAGCCAAAAACGGTCGACGGTGTTGAGATGACCTGGTCGTTCCCCAGATCTATTCTTTCGCTCACGATCGGCTCGTGAACGCGGCCAGATATTTGCGCCGGCACCCACGACGAAGACGGTTAGCTAACGGTTAGCTCTCTTTTGGGGAACCGCGGGCCATATCAAACTGAGATTGGGGCGTGTGCTGTAAACACTCCAAGTAAATGGAGCTCCTGATCACCCTCCGTCGGTCAGCAACTGCGGCCGTGCCCCCAGACTACGTTCCGGTTCGAAGCACCCCGTATTTCGTCCCGCCTGTTGCGGCGAGCGAGGGCGAACGAGCCATCGCGGTGAGTCGTGAAGATTTGGAGTGCTACATGGACGTGATTAAAATGCTGGCGGAACTACACCAGCATCGTGACAAGCTTGATGAAGCCCTACTGACGCTGGAACGTCTGGCGCGCGGTCTTGGGCGGCGGCGTGGCCGGCCACCAGTCTGGATGAGCGAACTCAAACGCAGAGGGCGTCCACCCGGCCGTAAGAACAAAGCAAAAGAAAGTACGAGTCGATGAAATAGAGCTGAGCGACGCAGCGCTTCGTTTCAGTTGTTTAAGCGCGTCTCCTCATACCTCAACATTCGTGGCGTCCGCAACGAACGCATTGGTTTAGTTCGGTAGCCCGCGCCGAATTAATGAGTTGCTCGATCTAATTCCTACATCCCCCCGATTAGGGGAGACGACTGGACACGATGGATGTCTTGCTTTCGGCTGAGCCCGCGGCGCGGCGCTCATCTACTTGGGTGCGTGGCCCCGTTTGGGACGGGTTTTGGATGCTCAACGCGATTTGGCTCGTGCCACTCGCCTTCTGGCTAGCCCATGGATATTCCGATCCGGAATCGAGCCCACTTGATAGTCTTTACTTTGGGCTGACTGCGTTGTTCTGGATCGGCCATCGTTTGTGCAGCACGTGGCTAGCCTACTGTACAGAAGCGTATAGGCCGCTTCTTCGCGATGAGCCGGCACGGTTCGTCGCACTACCGCTGTTGGTGACGGTCACTTGCTTTGCCTTCTTTTTGCCGGCCGACACGGCGCTCCCGTGGACCCGCGAGGAGCGCGTTGTGGGAGTGGCGATACTCGATTATGCCCTGGTGACGTACCATTTTGCGGCACAGCATTTCGGCGCTCTTTCTCTCTATAGGGTGCGGGCTGACCGCGCAGGCTGTGCATACACCAGACGTCTTGATCGGATCTTCGCGCTAGGCGTGGGAGGCGGCCTTATTTTTTTTGCCGACATCCTGGCAGGATCCGCCGCCTATCACGATCTTTGGATAGACCGTTGGCTCATCCCCGCCTGGCTTGCATCGCAGCAAGAAGGAATCCGCCAAGCCGCCGTGCTAGTATTACTCGTCACGACAGCGCTCATGCTGGTAGCCGAGGCGCGCGCACTGCGCCGCTCGCTGCCGCGCGTACTTTATATCCTGGGCCTTGCTGCGATGGCCGCCATCGCGCTTCAGCCTCGGAGCCCGTTTCTCTTCCTTGTTGTCTGGACTTCCCAGCACTGGATTCTCGCAACCGGCCTCGCTTCCCAGACACCCAGCGGAGAACCAGTTCCAGTACGCGGTGCTCTTCGACGCGTCTTTCATGCATTAAACGCCCGACCCTGGGCCGTCGTGCTCATTTTCATCGTTACTTCGGTGCTCCTGCTGCCTTTTTTTGAGGTGGAAGCTAACCGGCAGGGGAGCACATACTACGGAGACCGGATCTTCGGAGCCCTCGCGGAGGGATTGCGTACTTCTATTTGGGTTCCCGCATTAGTAGCGGCAGGTTTCGCAACCGGTTTCGTACACTACATCCTAGACCGCAGTGTTTACCGGATGTCGGATCCCCGCGTTCGCTCTGCGGCATGCGGTCTTCTTAACCGTCAGCCTATTAAGGACCGACCCTGGGATTGGTGGCGAGGCCCGCGTCCGCAAGTCCGCCACTCAACCCCAAGATAGTGACCGCAGCTTCTCGGAGGATAAGCCTGCCATCACAGTCTGATAGATATCTAGGATTACCGTTCCGATGCATCTTTTTCCGGCACGTAATGGAGAAGGGAGTCCCTCAGCGTATCCCGATCTTACTCTGGCTCGAAAGTCTATCAAGCCATTCGTGCCTTAATCCATCAATGTTGTGCGTCCGGAGGCTCTGAACGGAATCCATCCTCTAGCTGATGCACCGACACGATTCTCCTGTTGTTTTCCGCAAGATGCGGGCGCCATGGATGCCAACATGGGCCGTTCCCATAGGGTATGCCGCAGGCGCGGTTTTCTTAGGTTTAACTCTTCCCAGAATCGAGGCTTCGTTTCTGCCTGCGTGGGCCGCCGGGATCAGTTCCACAGCCGCGATGGCCATGTACTCGTCAATCGCGGCAGGAATGATCACGTTGACCGGAATCGTATTCTCACTCATGTTCGTGATGGTTCAATTCAGCGCGACGGCGTATTCTCCGCGTCTGGTGCTGTGGATGTCCCGAGACCCGCTAGTCTTTCATGCGATCGGTGTTTTTACTGCCACCTTCCTGTATGCAATCTCCGCGATGGCTTGGGCGGATCGACAGAGTTCCGGCAAGGTGCCGTTCTTTAGCGCATGGCTCGTGGTCTGTCTGCTCCTTGCGAGCGTGGGGATGTTTGTTGGTCTCGTGCAGAGCTTAAGCCGCTTGCAAATTACCGCTGTCTTGGCCTTCACCGGCGACTTTGCGCGGCGGACCATCGACGTGATGTACCCGCCACTAGAAAATTCAGGCGCCTTAGTTGGAACCGGCGAGCTGGCACTGTTGCCCGTGACGCAAAGGATGTTCTATAGCGGCCCTCCGTTAGCGATTCAATCCCTGGAAGTCGTGCGTCTGGCAGTATTGGCGGTACAGGTGAACGGTGTCATCGAAATACTGTCTGCAGTTGGCGATACGGTGGTGGCGAGCCGGCCTTTGCTTCGCATCTATGGCGGGCATCAAGCGATCGAAGAGCGATACCTGAAGAAAGCTATCCGAACGGGCAAGCAAAGAACGTTCGAGCAAGATCCAAAGTACTCTATCCAACTCCTCCGAGACATTGCGATTCGAGCACTGTCTCCAGCAGTGAATGATCCGACGACAGCGGTCCAGGCGCTTGACCAGATCGAAGACCTCTTGCTTAGGCTAGGCCGCCGGCGCCTGGAAATCGGGGAAATCCGCGATAGTTCGGGCCATTTAAGAGTAGTTTTCCCCGTTCCTACCTGGGAGGATTTCCTTGATCTCGCTTTTAGTGAAATCCGTTCTTACGGCAGGGAAAGCATGCAGGTGATGCGCCGGATGAAAGCGTTGCTAAGTGACTTGATTGATGCCGTGCCAAGTGAACGGATCCCCGCACTACGGAGCCAGCAGAGGCGTTTAGATACTACAATCGCCCGGTCTTTTCCGGAGATCGAAGACCAGCTGGAGGCGTCTGCGGAGGATCGGGAAGGGCTAGGGGCGACTCGCAGGCCCCGGACCGGAACGCATGCATAACCACACATCGCCGATCCCTGTTGAGACGAAATCCTACAACCGGCTCGCAGGGGCCGCGTTAGATTACGCACTGGCGCGAAAAGAATACATCTCGCGACCAACGAATTCATCTACGCGCCAAAGGCTCTGATGCTAAAGCACTCGTGACGACCATGGCCTCGATTTTAATCTGTTCACGATGACGGCGAAAAAGAAGCCCCCGCAAGCCTGCGAATAAAGTAGGTCTTTACACCGCCCCTTTCATCGTTTTCTTAGGGTAGGCATCCACGCGAACCAAAGGCGACTCAGACTTCAAGATGGATCCTCGCCCAAAAGGACTTGCATGAAGAAACAAATGGCAATCGTAACCATCTCTCTGGCGCTCGTTTTGCCGCTGTCTGCTCAGAAGAAGGAGACGGAGCGCCTGGCCGACTCGGCCGCTGTGCTGCAGTCGGTGCTTGCACAGGACCTCCCCGTTACTATTCTCGACAAGGCTGTTTGTGTTGTAGTTTTTCCCAATGTCAAGAAAGTGGCCATTGGCATCGGAGGCAGCTACGGACGAGGAGCACTCGTTTGTCGCAAGGGTTCCACGATGAACGGATCGTGGGGATCCCCTGCCATGTATTCGCTCGACCAAGGCAGCATCGGCGCGCAGCTCGGTTCCACGTCCACCGATTTTGTGCTGGTTGTCATGAGTCCAAAAGGCGCTGAGCAGATCCTGAATGGCAAAACCAAACTCGGATCGAATGCAGCGGCAGCGGCTGGTCCGACCGGTGCGGCGGCAACTTCTTACAATGCCGACGCGATGAAGGCGGACGTTCTGACGTATTCGCACTCCAAGGGACTCTTTGCGGGTGTTTCTTTAATAGGTGCATCGATGGATACGGATGAGGACGCGAATAAAGCTCTCTACGGCAAGGACATCAGCGCCAGGACAATTGTGGGCGGCGGCTCACCAAATGTTTCCGCAATCCACCCGCTCGCGGACATTCTCAACAGAACATCGCCGTCCCGCAAGTAACCAGAGCTGAACCAGCAGCCGGATGGCACAGCATGAGAACTCCTGGTCGCATTCTGTGCTCGATGCTGCTGGCTTCAGTTTGTCTGCTGCCATCACTCCGGGCCGCGAAGGTGAAAACTCAAGGCGGGAAGAATTTGTCCCAGTACAAGAGCTATCAGTGGCTTCCACCACGAGTGCTGACGAAGCTGGGCCTTGAAGAGAATCACGTTGCGAATCCAGTGCTGAAGGAGGTTGTCGGGCGGCAGCTAGGGGAAAGAGGCCTGGCGGAGCTTACAGAGGGCGCAGATCTTCAGATTCAAGTCTGGATATTCACCGAATCGGTACCTCAAATTGAAGCGCTAATCTATACCATTGATCCATACATGCTCTACGGAGCTCCTATCGCGACTGTGGGCCGTTACAATCGCCAAGGCACACTATTCCTCAATCTGATCGATCGCCGGACTAAGAAATCCGCCTGGATCGGGATGGTGACAGATAGCTTACCTATCGGAACCCTGGAACCCGATCAGATACGAGCGCAACTCGATAAAGCAGCGAAAAATCTTTTCAAGAAATATCCGGTGAAGAAGAACTAGCTGCTATTAACGCTCGCTTCAGTGCTTCATCTGCGAAACCATTTGCTCAAACCGAGGATCCGAACGAAGAGGGTCGAATACAGGGTCGAAATCGAGGAATACCGCAAAGGGGGAGCGCTCATCGAGCACCTTCTGAGTGAACTCCAATGCTTTTTCCAGCTCCCCGAGTGCCAGGTGAATTTGCAAGATGAGATAGGGATCAACATATTCCACAGCGGAGATCTCTAACAGCTGCTTGAGTATGTCTATCGCCGGGTTTTTTTCACCCGAGCGGGCCAGGCAAACGCCCAACGTCGCCAACGCTACCGTATTGAGAGTTTTCTGTTGGCATTGGCGCGCTTGATCGAGAGCGTCCGGCATGCAGCCCTGCTGGACAAAGAGATGCGCGAGCAGACAACGCGCATCCGCTGAATCCGGCTCCAGCGTGACGGCTGCCATAAGATATTTTTCGGCCTCTTCATAGCGGCGTTGCAGACAGAGTACCCAGCCCAATACACGATTGGCCCGCATGGATAAAGGATCCAGTTCCAGAGCCCGCTGAAGGCAATGGAGGGCCTCCTCCTGCTGGCCGGCAGCCAACAGACATAATCCGTATACATGCTGGCCGAACCCGTAGCACGGCTCTATTCCCGTCGCTTTTTTGGCCATAGCTGTAGCGCCGGCGAAATCCCATTGATAGAACAAGTCGGCAGCCGCCTTGGAGGTATAGGCCTCCGTTAGATCTTCATCCAGCCGTATAGCCTCCAGAGCGGCTTCCTGAGCCTTCGGGAACGCGTTGTGGGGACGCATACCACTCCATAGGGCCAAATAACAGTAGGTATCCGAAAGCCCCGCATATGGCGAGGCGTATTCCGGGTAAAGAGCGATGGCTCGTTCAAAGTGGCTGATTGCGGCGCGATAGGCTGAAACGTTCATTTCGTTCCACGTCTGTCTTCCCTTGAGATACAAAAGATACGCCTCGATATCGGGTGCGCCTCTTCCAAGCCTTGCCGTACACCCAACAGTAAGTCGTACCCTCAAGGCCGCGGCAATCGCTCGCGCGATGTCCTCCTGAATCGCAAAGACATCCCCTAAAGTTACGTCAAAAGCACCCGACCACTGAACTTGCCCTACTTCGGAGTCGACCATTTCAGCCGAAACTCGAAGTTGGTTTCCGGCCTTGCGCACGCTCCCGCCGACGAGGGTGCCGGCACCCAGTCTCGCGCTAATCTCCCGCAAATCGAATTTGGCGTTTTTGAAAGCGAAAGTGCTCGTGCGCCCAATGACATTCAGTTCTGGACTGCGGCTGAGCCGATGAATCACATCCTCTGTAACTCCATCGCAAAAATACTCTTGGTCAGGCTCGGGGCTGAGGTTTGTGAAGGGAAGAACCGCCACCGTGCGACGGTTCAGGCGTTCTTTTGTTCCTGCGAACCTGGGGGTTTCGCGGTATGCAAATGCCGGCACGTAGCTGCCCGTTCGAAATGTAATCAGGACCGGGTCCGTCTCGCCCTCGGCTTCATAGTACTCTCGTAGTTTTCTTCGTAAACGCTGCGCTTCCACCCTCACAATCGAATCCAACCTGGGATCGTAGTTCGAGCCTCGGTCAAAGACTTCCCGACCTAAGACGTATTCCTTGAGTTGGTCCAGCGACCCATCCACCGTGGATTGAACCGCAAAAGCGACAAAGCGCTGAAGCCGTTGCGAATTCCTAAAGCATCGACTCGCCGCGATCCGATCGACTTCTTGAAGAATTTCGTCTCGGCTCACCCCGCCCAGGCCGGCGGTTGCGGGTCCTTGGGCTCCGCTTTCCGATGAAGACATCAGGTCTCGTGCTGCTCTCCCGTAAAGATGATGACCGCGCATGGAAGGCGGTTCAGTTTCTTAGCTAACGGCTAGCTAACCGTTGCTGACTTCTCTGGCCGGGAGGAAGGCCCCATGCTGAACGATGAGCGCTTCATCATGGCAAAGACAACGGCCCGTATGAGCGGCCCGCAACCGGAAAACCTTGGTCCTGCCACTGGAACCTGTTACAAGCAGGTCCAGCCGCGAGGCGAGGTAGGAGGTTCATCCTGGACTTTGAAGAACGTCGGGCGCAAGTCCGCATTCCAGCGAACGAGGCAGTTCCCATCATGGTGCTTCGTCCGCCCGTCACACAAATCACGGGCCATATTGTCGATGCCTCTGAAGCCGGCATGAGCCTGGTGGTTTCCCAACCCCTTGAACCTGGAACCATACTACAGGTTCGTTCCCGGAAACGATTTGTGCTGGCAGAAGTACGCTACTGTGCACCGCATGGTGAAAGTTTTCAAGTCGGCGTGGAGATCAAGGACGTCTTCGAACTTCCAGCGAGCGAGCCCCTTCAGCCTTGACTGCTTCTGTCGGCGACTTAGCTCGAATCAACCTGTCCGACCACTTGGACTCGCGTATCAGATTGCGGTTTGGGAGCGCCCGTGGACCCCATTTCCGACCTTGAAATTCAGGCGCACCTCGACAAAATTCTTGCAAGTCCGGGATTTTGCAGTTCCGGGCGCCTTCAGCGCTTTCTACGATTTACAGTCGAACGCACTCTGGCCGGTGAGGCTGCACAACTCAAAGAGTACTTGGTGGGCCGCGATGTCTTCGATCGGGGCTCCACTTACGATCCCCGCATGGATTCCATCGTACGAGTGGAGGCGCAGCGTCTGCGCAGGAAACTTCGAGAGTACTATCAAACGCATGGGTCTGCCGACTCCATTCGGATCACCCTGCAGGCTGGCAGCTACGTGCCCGTATTTACTCGGCCTATGCGCACGGATACTGCAGGAGCCAAGAAGGGCGCCAGTCCTCAGCCAACCGATCCCAGGATAGTCGCCGTTCTTCCTTTCTCGAATTTAAGTCCAGCGCCGGACCAGGAGTGCTTCTGCAACGGAATTGCGGAAGACATCATCAACGCACTAACCTCGGTTCCGGAATTAAAGGTCATCGGCCGGACGACGACCTTGTCTCTCAGGCAGAGCACCATCGATCTCCGCGAGATAGGCGCCCGTTTAGGAGCGGGTACGATTGTCGAGGGGTCGGTTCGTAAGACAGGGAACGTCCTCAGGATTTCGGCGAACCTCGTAAGTGCCGAAACACAACAGATTTCGTCGTCCTGGGTCTTCGATCGCCAAATCCAGGATCCGTTCGCGATTGGAGATGAGATTGGCCGTTCCATCACCGACGCCTTGCGCGCAACGCTCGGTCCGGACTACCTCAGAAAAACATCCCCGACGCGCCTCAGTCGTGAGCAACCCCTACTCCCTATGCATCATTCGCAAAAACTCAAGCCACCCAGCGCTATGTGTGAAGCGTGTCAGCAAGGCCTTTCGGAGTGGCTCATCTATCTCATTTCAAAAACCGGCCCGACCGTCGCGTACCATTCCCGGCGGTGCGAACTTTGCACGAAGGGACTGATCATGAGCTTGGTAAAAAACTCGAGCGGGCCCATCCTCATCAATCACCGAAAACCAAGACTAGAAGTTTGGTTATGAAATCAGCCCGCGCTCGACCGCGTGCTTCATCAATTCGGAAGCAGTTCTCACCCCCAACTTTCTCTTGATGTTGCCCCGATGAAACCCGACCGTCTTGACGGAGATGTTCATGGCCTGCGCGATTTCCGCGGCAGTCCGGCCTTCAGCCGTAAGCCTCAGAGTCTCGATTTCCCGCTCACTAAGGCGAGTAGGGGTGGCGGCAGGAGGCTGGACCCGTTCCAGATGTTCGGCCGAAAGACTGGGGCTGAGATAGATACGGCCTCTGAGCACGCTCCGTACAGCGTCCAGAAGTTCTTCAAGCACGGCCGACTTCAGCACATATCCAGTCGCTCCCGCCTCAATTGCGGCTCTCACGTACGCGGAGCTCGTATGCATCGTGACGAATAGCAGCTTGATTCCAGGCAGAGTCGCATGGATCTGGCGCGCGGCGTCGATGCCGCTCAAATATGGCATCGTAATGTCCACGACAATCATATCCGGCTTCAAACACAAAGCCGCTTCCACTAGGGCGCGGCCGTCCCCAACGGTTCCGACTATCTCGTAATGTGATGCAAGAATAGCGCAGATGCTTTCGAGCGCCGGGGCATGATCGTCAGCCAATAAAATCCGTGTGCGTTTCATAACCAGCTATCAGGCAAGGACCTTGACTACCTTCAGCTAAGAACGTATGTTTCCCAAACCAGCTAGAGCTAGCTAGCGATTTGCGGCGCGGGAGCACTATTTCTGCTCCTAGCTGCCTACGTAGTGTTCTGGACGGAAAACTTCCACCGGTACTTAAGGCATGGCAATGGCCGAACGTTAAACGCAATGGGGACGTGCAGATACGTGGCTTTGGCGCGTTTTCGCGTGGTGCAACTGCACCAGCGCCCGGTGCTTTTAAACCGCGGCAAGATTACAAGGGTGTCAAGGAATTCCAGCGGAGAATAGTCCTGAGCTCTCCAATCACAATTTCGTCTGGAGGTCCGGACGTGGAGAACTTCCGTGAACTGCTTCATTAAAACAGAGAACACCAGGCGAATTCTCAGGCTCTAAGGCTCATCCCTAGATCATGTCGGTTCTTCAAACTTCATGGCCGCAGGAGTCGAGATTGAAGAAAGAGTCGCAACCGTTTAACCGTTCGCCGGGGCTATTCGCTAGTCTTCGGCTTTCCTTTCGCTCGCGCAGCCGGCTGCCGCTGCTTCTCTGGGGCTTTCGGGTGTGGCTTGAGCATCAATAGGTCTCTATGCCACCGGGCTTGCAGTAGCTCATTCACGGTAACCGCCCGCCAACAGACGAACCAGCAGGCGAAACCAGCATGACCTTAATCAGTGGCAACAAAGTGGTGGGCCGATGGATACGGTGCCTTTCACGAGCAATGCCAGGGTTGCTCGAGTTGCGGACCTACAGCCGGGCCGATCTCCCAAGCGACGTTATCGCAGGTCTCTCAGTCGCGGCTGTAGCTCTACCTGTGGGTGTCGCGTATGCTCAGCTTTCCGGATTCAGGCCCGAGTTCGGGCTGTACGCGAGCATCCTTCCGCTGGTTGCGTACGCATTATTCGGAACGTCTCGTCAGTTGATCATTGGGCCGGACGCGGCCACCTGTGCTCTCGTCGCCGCAGCTGTGGCTCCATTAGCAGCCGGAAATGACGACCTATATGTCTCCCTTTCCATGACTCTCGCATTTGTGGCCGGCGTGTTCTGCATCGCGGCCAGGTTCCTTAGATTGGGTGCACTCGCTGACTTCCTGTCGAAACCAATTTTGGTCGGGTTTCTAAATGGTATGGCCCTCAGCATTGCGTTGGGCCAGATCGGAAAGATCTTTGGCTTTCCGATCACAAAGGAGGGCGTCGTTCCGCGACTCGTTGAATTTATCTCCAAGCTGGGCACCACCCATCTACCCACACTGGCGATTGGCGCGGCGGCATTCCTTGTGCTGTTTCTGTCTGAAAGATTGATTCCGCGTTTGCCCGCGGCACTCGCCACGATGATTCTGACCGGAACGGCAGTAGCACTCCTTAACCTCGACGCCGTGGGGGTTAAGATTATCGGCGCGGTGCCCCCTGGCCTCCCATCGCTCAAACTTCCCTCGTTTCCTCTCGAGTTTCTTCCGCGCTTGTGTGCGGAGGCGGCAGGAGTCGCGCTCATAGGATTTTCAAGCATGATGCTCACGGCACGCAGTTTCGCCGCCAAGAATCGGTATGAAATCGATGTCGACCAGGAATTCGCAGCACTCGGCGCAGCGAATATTGCCGCCGCCCTGTCTCAAGGGTTCGCGGTCAGTGGCGCCGATTCGCGCACCGCCGTGGGAGATGCCTCCGGGGGCCGCACCCGAGTGACGGGCCTTGTCACCGCCGTTAGTATCGTTGCCGTCTTGCTCTTCTTTACAGGTCCACTGCAATTCGTGCCAGTTGCCGCTCTGGGAGCAGTACTGGTGAAAGCGGCGTTCTCATTGCTCGACCTCCGGACGCTCAAGATGTTTTTTCAAGTGGACCGTCGAGAATTCGCCCTATCCTTACTGGCCACCCTGGGGGTCGCGACCGTCGGTGTAGTCCAGGCAATTCTGGTCGCAGTAATCTTGGCGCTGCTCCGATTCGTAAGGCTCGTCTCGAGACCGAAGGTGGAGATGCTCGGTTTCGTACCTGGGCTTCCCGGACTGCACTCCACGGACCGTCACCCGAGTGCTTCCACGATCCCTGGTCTCCTGCTATTTCGTTTCAACGCTCCCATCGTGTTCTTTAACGCCCCCTTTTTCAAGCGTAGCGTTCTCGATGCTGCCGCGACTGCTGGGCCGGATTTGAAATGGTTCGTCATCGATATGATCCCCATCACGATGATCGACATTACGGGGCTCCAGGCGGCAGCCGATGTAATCGAGACTCTGCGCGAGCGCGGCATAGCCTTCATCGCAGCGGGACGCGAAACCGAGTGGAGACAATGGGCTGAAAGCCGGCGGCTCAAGACTGGTTACCGCTCGTTCCCGACGCTGAGCGCCGCGGTGGAGGGATATAAACAGGAATCCCGAACCAGGCTCGGATCATCACCCATTTTGGGAGAAAGCGCCGTACGCTTACCAGTTACCCATGTGGAATACTAGCCCCATCTTTACTTGAAGTCCATCGGGCGTGGCGAAGTGATTCAGCTCTTTAATCCATGAGTGCGTATATTCGAGATCGAAGAGCCGGACGGCCAGGGCCCGGGTGAACTGAAGATCAAGTCCCGTCCCGGCCGCAATGGCTAAACCATCAGTTTCGAATGCCTGCGTATACTGCCCCTGATTTGGAGGTGCTAAGCCGGCGTTTTTTGCCAGCTGTTCGAGATTCGCTTTCTTTGCCGGAAACGCCTGCTCCTGGGTCACTTTGTTCCCGCCAAAGAGCACCTGCGCATATGGGACCAAGCGCCCGGATGCGGACGGCGTCCAGCGTGGGCCCACCATGTAGGTGAGAGAGTCACCGGAGAAATTCTGCGGGAGTCCATTAATATTACAGCCGCTGACATCCAAAACGATCTGCCACCGGGGGTGGAGACGGAACGCAGCCGAGGCTCCCCCGCCCCCGCAAATTCCGGTTGAAGCAGTGAACGCGTATGCATTGACAGCGAACTCGAACGGCGCCACACCGGGCCGGCGCTCAGAATTCTGAGTCTTGCCACCAGGCACTTCTGCCGGAGCAAGGCTCGCGCCGCTGTCCTGATCGCGAGGCCGAGCCCACGGCCATTGGCCGCCAAGTACATTGGCTAGACTCCGGCTCGGGTTCGCCCCCCCGCGCACTAAGGCTCGTAAATATGGGTTTTGGGTCTTTCGTTCGACAAAGCGAACTAAGTATTGGTCCAATACATCCTCGGCAATCATCCAGCCTAATCCGATAGCCGGTGTGACAACATGGTCCACCAATCCGTGCTGCGGCTCCGATGCTTGTATATTCCCTATGGATGCTTCGCTGACTGGGCCGATCTCCATTTGCTCGCTGTATATCCAAGCGAAAGCTGCCGCACGCGACCGGCTCTTCCAATAGTCGGGTTGCCGCCCAAATTCTACATTTCGATAGCGAGTATCGTTGAACGTCCAGAGATACCCCGACACCGCACCCTGCATGGGGTGGCCCACGTAGTTGACGTAAAATGGATCGCCATCCGCCCAACCATGTAGTGCGCTGACTGAGTCAACGTATCCCCGGAGGAAGGGGCGGTCAGGATCTCTCGTTGCCGGCTCGGATGCGTAACGGTAGGCGTGTTCGAAAAGGATGAACCGGAACGATTGATTGATGAGGGATCCCCACTTCACACCCTGCGGCTTCGGATCTTTCGGTGGTGTAATCGTCGTCGGAACTGGCAGAATCGGGCTGGTTGGGGGCATAGCCGTCTCCGGAGAGGTCACGTCCGCAACGTTCTGCGCCCACACCGTTCCTGGAAGTGCTAGAAGAGCGAGGTGAACCATAAAACGCCTCATCTATTTGCCTCGGTGACTTCATGCGATAACCAGTGCCGAGTGGTTGCTTGATGGTCGCTGTCGCGACCTTATGCTCACGAAACAATCAGATTTGTATGCCTGTGTCCCTCAATTCAGCCGGATGCCGAAGGTGACAGGCACGAGGGTCGTGGGAATATTGGAATTGAAGGCGTAGTGGTAGCGGGCCTCGGTGTAGAACTTCCATGGGGAATCCCCAATTCCGATCGTGAAGCCGACGCCTCCGTTAACGCCGCCGACGCTGGTGCCTTTGTACGCGACCGTTTGCGAATATACGTATCCGCCGGGATCGCAGCCATAGCCCCACCAGCCATAGACCGGCTGGCAGACGGTATTGGGAGGGACGATGTAATTCTTGTCGACGGAGGCATAGCGGTAATACCAGCCGCCCCCGCCGATAGCGTACATGCCGAATCGGGAGCCGTGAACGCGGTCGACGCCATAGCGATAGTTGGCGGTCAGCGTGTACACATTAATCTTTCCAAACGGAGCATTAATCGGGTGCAGGACGAAGAGATTCGGAGGGAGGCCGCTCCACATAAACTCGCCAATAATCGCGCTGCGTTTGCTGATCTTCATTCCGCCTCCGGCCACGAAATTCCCGCTGGTGCCGGCGTACTGGCCGGTCGGATTCAAGGGCGTCGATATACCGCCGCCCATATTGAACGTGAACGCGCCATCCTCGGCGCATAGCGGGACGACTGAAACTGCCGTCCACAAGGTTAGTATTAGAACGTTTCGAGACATCATCTCCCCTTCCCGGATCTGAAGCGGTTGCGCGGCAGCCCAAAGCATTGCCACGTGCCCTGTTGATTCCCTCCGTGTTCGGGGGACTCTTTTATTTGTTCGCGCTACCAGGCGTCTGCGCTTCCCGGCGAGAAGAAAAAAAGTCCCTCGGTCTAGGGGTGAATCGATATGGTCGAAAGAGAATCCGCGTGTCAATCCTGAAAACGAGCTAGATGGATACGGGTCCACTTGCAGTGATCTACGGCTTTGATCAAGGAGGAGGAGAACTGAAAAATGACAACTAGAGTCAATACATTTCTGACGGCGCTAACCGGCATAGCCGCCAGCTGCGCCATGGTTCCAACGCCAGGGATAGCGCAACAACAAATGCCACAGACGACGAAAGAAAGTGTTAAGGGCAAGGCTTCAGTCGTCAAGGAGCAAGTGCACGGCACGGTGGAGTATGTCGAAGCCAACCACCTCGTGGTTCGAATGCTAGATGGCACTATCCGCGAATTCAACGTCCCGGAAAGCAGAAAGTTCATAATCGACGGACGGAATTTGACGGTCCACGATTTGAAACCAGGAACAAAGCTCAGCGCAACTGTGATCACAACAACGACGCCCATCACTGACCGGACCACTACAGTCGGGTCAGGCACAGTTTGGTGGGTCACGGGGAATTCGGTGATCATAACGCTGCCCAACGGCGAGAACAGAACATACACGGTGAAGAACGATTACAAGTTCGACATTGAAGGCAACAAGAACGTGACTGTCTTCGACCTCAGAAAAGGTATGAGGATCTCCGCGCGGAAGATCGTGGAAGAGCCCCGTACGGAAATTGCCTCCGACACCGTAGTTACCGGACAAGCCCCTCGAAGGTAGGTGACAACGGAAATGTGCTGCCGGTGTTGGGCTGGTGGCCCGGCGCCGGCGGTATTTCGCGTTTCCGAGGGGTTTCCCTCTTAGCCGACCAGCGGCTATTCCGGCGGGAGCGCCATTGCGTAGACGCCACGATTACGACTAAGCGCCAAAAGCCGGTCGGGGTTTCCAGAAACTACAAGCAAGGCTGTAATATCGTTCGGGCGTTCACCGCTGAAGGGGAGCAGTGTCCAGGTGCTACCGTAATCCCGGCTACGAAAGATTCCCCCGAACAGCGATGCATAGAGGACCCCATCCCGGATCGGATCTCTGCACAGCGCGCTGACTGTTGTTCCGTCCAGCATCCCCGGAACAGGTTGCCAACTCAATCCTGCGTCCTGGGATTTGGCCAATCCGCGTGGAGTAGCAGCGAACATTTCGCCGCTTTCCATCGTTACAGCGTCGTGGATCCAACGATCATCCAGGCCAGGCTCAAAGGTCCCATGGACCGCCGCATTGACCAGGTTTGCGAAAAGCGCAATCGCCGGTTGCTCTGACTGAGAAGTGCTATCGGAGATCTCATCCCACTCAGATTCGGAGTCTGAGCGGCGAAGGATCGAGCTGCCATCAGCCGTGACCGTAGTCACATACAGCGCGTCTTCTATAGTTGCAAGAGCAACGAAGCGCCGGTTGCTGAATCCGTGATTTATCTCTCGAAGAGACTCTCCGGCGTCGTCGCTGCGGAACAGGCCTGCCTCATCCGTCGCAACAAATACCCGATTCGGCCGCTCCAGATCAAACGAGATCCACCGGGTTGATTGGGATGTTAGTCTTCGCCAGGTATCGCCACCGTCCACGGATTTGATCAGGCCCAGGGTTGTGCCGGCGAGTAAGACACTCGGTTGAAGTGGATTTTGCACAATGTGGTAGGTGCGGAACGATGCGCCTTGCGCCTGGCTGAGCTTCGTCCAGCCCGCTCCGCCATCGAGGCTCCGGTAAATCCCACCGCAGGTTGCCGCGTAAACCTTGTGTTGCCTCCGGTCATCGAGCAGGATGGAGAAAACGTCCGAGTCGTCGAGCATTCCGTCGTGAATCGACTGCCAAGTTGCCCCGCTGTCGACTGTCTTCCACGCCAAGTGAGGCGTTCCCACATAAATGGTCTTGGAATCCCAGGGATCGAACGCGAGGGATACTACGGGCTTCAGCTCAGGATCGTCCCAGGGCGCGATGCGCTCCCAAGTTTCTCCCCCATCACGTGTCAATAGAAGTCCGTCTTCACCTCCGGCCGCGATCACCCGGGAATCCTGCTGCCAGATCGCGATGGACCACACCGCGCGTAACCCCGGTTCGGGGATTCGGTTCCACGTAAGGCCGCCATCCGCAGTGCGCATGATCCCGGAGAATTCCGCAGTGTCGCTGGATAACCCCACGAAATACACTCCGGGATGTTGTTGATCGATTGCGAAGGCATGCAGCGTAGCGCGGAACTGGGCAGGAAACGCCAGAGGACTCCATGAGTCGCCGGCGTCCTTGGACCGGAAAATCTGCGCGTTGCTAGTGGCAGCTAGTACGGTGTCGCTACTCTGGCGATCGACTAGGATTATCGCCGCCGAGCCTCCGAATGGCCCGAGAGATTCCCATCCTTCGCCCGTTACGAACGTAGCCGCCACTAGGCCGAGTAGGAGAGACAACCGCATCGAAAAGCGCACCATCTCTCCCTTCAACTATTTCGGGCAGCTGAGACGGCTCACGCCGAGTGATGCAGCGTCTTTTGCTCCTTCCCCCGATGCAGGGAGCGCACCGCCGGTCGGAACGAACCAAACTTCTACTCGGCGGTACTTGGCAGCATCATCACTAGCGGTCACAGTCTGGCCCGGTCTTTCTGTTACTGACGTTGAGCCTCCGCAGCTTTCCAGCACAGTGGGATCCGAAGCTTGGAATTCACGTGACTTGAAGTCGCGGCCGCACTGACCCTATAGTGAGTCGTATTAATTTAAATCATACCAACATGGTCAAATAAAACGAAAGGCTCAGTCGAAAGACTGGGCCTTTCGTTTTAATCTGATCGGCACGTAAGAGGTTCCAACTTTCACCATA
>JADMIO011406702.1_pt1 | contig 139949 bp, 120 predicted proteins | sample 8958161 | NCBI WGS metagenome assembly JADMIO01 (sample SAMN16585339, study PRJNA669376) | soil metagenome | isolation source: Crop rotation soil | place: USA: Cullars Rotation, Alabama | collected 2011
GCCGCGACTTCAAGTCACGTGAATTCCAAGCTTCGGATCCCACTGTGCTGGAAAGGGCTTGGCGAATCGCCCTGGAACAACCAGGCGACTGGGCCACGTGACGCGGCGGACCGGTTGGATCGGCTGCTCGTCACCTTGAACGTGGCGCCCCCACTCGTCCTGGTGGGACATTCGTGGGGAGGAATGCTCGTCCGCTATTTCGCCGGTTACTACCCTGACGATGTGGCCGGGGGAGTGTTGATCGATCCCGGGCCAATGGTGACGCAGCCGTATGAAGATAACCTGACACCGTTCGAGCGCGTCGGCGGCGGCCGCCGTGAGTTTGACGCCTATTGGTCAGCGTTCTTCGCGCTGTTTGCACGAATGGGGCCTGCCGTGGTCAGCGAAGCCAAAGTCGTGCGCGACCTCATGCAGCGTCGTCTGCCCGATCGAGATCTGCGGTCGATGCGAGACATCCATCTAGCAATCATCGTGGCCGGCAAATACATTCCGCCGCTGACGACCGCGGATGTCGGCGGATCCCTTGATCCGCGCACGCAATTCGACGCCGAATCAGATATCGAATTCGGGGTTTTTCAGGAGTGGGTGTTGCGGTCGGCGGACCGGCGCCTCACGGTGTCAAGCCACACAAGCCACGCGGTGATGCGCGATGAACCAAGCCTGGTCATATCGGCCGTCCGCGAGATTATCGAGGCTAGCGCGAAGTAAATGAGGGGAACATGGCGACAACGAAAGGTATTCCTGAGAATTCGGCACGAGTCATCCCCCGGCTGATCTGCCGCGATGCCGTGGCAGAAGTTGACTTCTGCGTGGGAACGTTCGAGGCGGTTGCGATCAATCAGCGCCGCGACGCCGCCGGCAACGTCGTACATGCACTGCTCACCGTCGACGCGGCGATGATCATGATTGAATCTGAATGGCCGGCGCTCACCGGCCGGGCGCCCGCTTTGGACGGCAGTTCGCCGGTGGTTATTTTCATTTATGTCTCGGACGTCGATGCGGTTGTCCATCGCGCAGTTGAACGCGGCGCGACGGTGCTGAGTCCCGCAGAAAATCAGTTCTGGGGCGACCGCACCGCGTGGTTGATGGATACGGCCGGCCATGTCTGGACGGTTGCGTCGCGGATTGAAGAGACGACGGCGTCAGAACGCGCTGAGCGATGGGAGAAGATGAAGCAAGGCTCAGAGGGCAGACGACTGAGTAGTTGACATTACCGCGCGAAGCGTTAGCCGTACAGTTTGACGAATCGCAGTTCGTCAAAGGCCTTAGCGATGACCAGTTCCCGGGGGCGTGCCGCTCACGGGCGCTACCCGCGAGCCGATTACCGGGCCAGACCGCACGCGAAGTTTGTCCAAGTGCTGGCCAGAAGGTGACGATCGGTGGGGCCATCGCAAGCCTTGGCAGAAACCTACGCGTTCACTGGCTGACCACACCCTGTCCCGGGTCGGTTACGATGACACTTCGATCGCGACAACGAACCGGGGTCTGTGACGCGGGAATCCCGGCAATTGGAGTAGAGAAACAGCATCTCGTCTACCGCAGAAAGCGGGTAAGGCTTGCGGTGCCAGCGGCGAGTCGCGGCGTCGGCGACGCCGCAGCCGCGCTGGGCCCGCAGAAATCCCGGCGTCGCAACCCGCGGCAGTGGACATGAAGTACCGATAATGCGACAGAGGCTGATCCGCGACTAGGACCCGCCGAGGCGTTTCGATTCGCACGGTCGCCTACGAGTATCCGGCGCCCGAGCCCTGGCGAAACGGCTGCCCCGAACGTGCGCCGTGTTACACGCGACCGCGCTGCTCCGGAAACTCATCATCGAAGCAATCCGAATCGGAAAACTCAAAACGCGGAATCGTCTGCATCGCACGATGCGGATTTGATGATCCACGAGCCCAACCACTCCTCGCCGTTCCAACGTTGGTCACGCTGCCCGACGATTCGCGCACGCCGCTCCTCGCGCAGAGGACCCTCGGGGATTTGGCCGCCGCTCGATCTCGATCGTTGGCTGACCTCTGCGCCGACCCTGGCGCAAGCGCGACAACGATTGAACGCGCGTTCCGCCGCGATGTCGGCCCACCATCTATTCTTGTCGCAGGGTCGTCAGCGGCTCGATGTGCCCCGCGCGGCGTGCGGACAGGTACGACGCGAACCCGGCGACCGCAAACAGCACCAGGACGACAATCGCGTACGTCGTCGCGTCGTACGGCGTGACGCCAAAGAGCAGCGTACCGAGCGACCGCAGCAGCAGCAGCGAGCCGACCACGCCGCCAACCGCGCCGACGGCGACGAGCGCGAGGCCGCTGGCGACGACGGATGCCGTGATACGTGCGAGCCGCGCACCGAGCGCCATACGGATGCCGATGTCCTTCGTCCGTTCGACGACCACATACGCGACTAAACCGTAGAGTCCGAGCACCGCCAGCAGCAGACCGCCGACACCGAAGCTCGTCGAGATGAGCGCACTGATGCGTTCGCGCGCCAGACTCTCGGTCAACGCGGTGTCGATGCTGCCAACGTTCGAGATGGCCACTGTGGGATCGAGGTCGCGCAATGCCGCGATGACTGGTTTGCTGACCGACTCGGGCCGGCGTCCGCGCACGAACAGCGTCATCGTTGTCCACGGCATCCGGCCGTGGCTGTAGAACACGGTCGGCTGTGGCGCGACCCTTACCGAGCCTTCGCTCACGTCGCCGACGACGCCGACGATCGGCAAGTGCGGATTCTCGGCCTGCATCCGGACGGAAATGGACGCCGCCAGCGGATCGCGTCCCGCCAGGTAGCGCCGGGCGAATATCTCATTCACGACGAATCCCGCCATCGGATTCGCGTTGTCAGCGTCGGTGAATTCGCGACCGCGCAGCACGGGAATGTGAAGCGTGCGGAAATATTCGGGCCCGACGATCCGCACGACCGTTGATGGCAACTCGGTGACTGGGCGTTCCGGCTCGCCGAGTTCGTGGAACCTCGTTCCACCGCGAGGACTGCCGACGATCGGCAGGCTTGCCGCCACCGCTGCGGATTCGATGCCCGGCAGCGCGCGAAGGCGCCTCAGCGCGTCGCGATAGAAGTCGCGGGGACGCTCGTCGGGATATCGCGCCGGGGAGATTGCCACCCGCATCGTGAGCAGGTCGTGGGCGTCGAAGCCGACGGGCGCGCGATCGAGCGCCATCAGCGTACGGACGAGAACGCCGGCAGCACAGAGAAGTACGACGGTCATGGCGACTTGCACGATAACGAGCGCCTGTCGCACGCGGGGTGCGTGGCCGCCGCGCGCGCCGCGCATCCGCAACGCCTCGGGCCGCGCTCGCCCTGCGAACAGGAGCGTCGGTGCGAGGCCGGCAATCGCGCCGGTCGCGAGCGACACGCCGACCGTGTACATCAGCACGCGTCGATCGATGAACAGCTCGGAGACGCCGAGCAGGTTCGCAGGCGCCACGGCGAGCAGCGCGTCGAGACTCCAGCGCGCGACCACCACACTCAGCACGCCGCCGGCGCTGGCGAGCACCAGGCTTTCCCCCAGCATCGATCGCGCAATCGCCCAGCGTCCCGCCCCGAGCGAGGCGCGAATGGCGAACTCACGATGGCGCGCCGCCGATCGCGCTAGAAGCATGTTGGCGACGTTGAAGCAGGCAATGGCGAGCAGCACGACCGCGCCGACAAACATGACGAGCAACGAGGTCCGAACCTGTCCGGTGAGGACTTCACGCAGCGGCGTCACCGTGACGCTGGTGTTCCGGTTGAACGTGTAGGTCGCGGCGAGACGCCGCGCAATGTCCTCCATCTCCGACCGGGCCGCGCCGATCGTCACGCCCGAGCGGACGCGTCCGATGATGTGGAGGAAACGTCCGTCGGTCGGCCCACGCCAGGGGCGGTTCCGGTCGAGCTGAAGGGCCGTCCAGAGGTCGACATCCTGGTGTACGAAGCGAAACCCGGCGGGCATCACGCCGACAATCTCGTAAGGCCGTTCGTCGAGTTGGACCGTGCGGCCGATGACGTTCGAATCCCCGCCCAGCTGATCCTGCCAAGCACGGTAGCTGAGGACGGCGACGCGTGCGCCACTCGCGCGGTCGTCCTCATCGCAGATAGTGCGGCCAACAACCGGCGCGACACCGAGTACGGGAAAGAATTCCGATGACACCAGTTGCGCGTTCACGCGGCGCGGCTCGCCGGCGCCGGTCAGCGTGAACGCCGCCGACTGCCACGCGGCGAAGCCTCGAAACGCCCGACTCTCGCGCTGCCAGTCGAGCCAATTGGCGGGCGAAACGTCGGCGTGTGCGTTGCGGTTGGACGACTCTTCGACCATCACGAGCTGGGCGGCGTCGGGATACGGCAGCGGTCTCAGCAGGAGTTGATCAACGACCGAAAACACGGCGGTGTTGAGGCCGATGCCGAGAGCCGAGGTCAGGATCACGGCGAGCGAGAAACCCGGGGTCTGGCGCAGGGTTCGCAGCGCGACGCGAAGGTCTCGCGACAGGCTGTCGACGGTTCGAAACGCCCACACGTCGCGCGTATCGTCCATGGCCAGCGCGACACTCCCGAGTGTGCGTCGAGTCGCGAGCGCGGCGGCCTGTGGCGAAAGACCGCTCTGCTCCAGTGCCTCCTGACGGCGCGCGCGGTGGACCTCAATCTCCTGACGTATTTCGGCGTCGCGGCGTGAGCGGCCCCAATAGTGTGCGACGCGGCGGAGCATCTTGCTCATGAGAAAGCCAGCAGGCGTCGCGTCACTCGGCGACGGCGAGCACGCGCTGAATCGCACCGACCATCCGGTCGAACTCGGCGCGTTCTTCAGCAAGCTGTTTTCGGCCCGCGGCGGTCAGGGTGTAGTAGCGCGCGCGACGATTGTTTTCCGAGGCGCCCCACCTCGCCTTCACCCAGCCATTGAGGAGCAGGCGCTGGAGAGCGGGATACAAGGCGCTCTCGCCGACGTACAAGACGTCGTTCGATGCCAGCCGCAGGTGCTCGACGATCGCGTAGCCATGTTTGGCGCCGCCCGCGAGTGCTTTCAGGATGAGCAGTTCGAGCGTCCCGGGCAGCAGATCGGAAGGCGTATTGGTGAGTCCCATCAGCGTATGAGGGAAGTCTACGCGCGCGGCCTCACCCAAGTCAACTCCCATCAATAACTGATGGCATCATCCGGCGAGACTGATAGTGTGTGCGGGGCAGTGGTGCACAATCCAGAAGAGCCCACGTCGACACACTCCAGACGAAACGTGCAATGAATGTTTGGCTCGAGCCTCTCCGGCTTCAGTCCGAGTGGCGTCGATGCTGTGCACACGAGGACCAGAGCCGTGCCGACCACTGCAATGCGTCTTGCGGAACCAACGGAGCGATTAACATGTCCCCGACTGGGGTCGCGACCGACTGCGAGCCGGTTATCAGGATGTAGGCCGGCGCTCGACCCAGTCCAAAAACCGCGCGGCCTCTCTGCGCCCCAGTCGTTCGAATCAAGGGCGACACCGACCGCAACCGGTCAGCGCCATAGCGAGGCGCCAGTTCGCCAGGGAAGCCCGTGCCACGCTTGTTGCAATGCCCTCGCCGTATTTATCGCCTGACGGCGCTCGGTGAATGAGTCCGGAGAGGCGCGCATGATGCCCGCTACCGCAATGAGCGTCAGGGGATCCACTTGGCGGAAGGGGCTGCTCCTCGGATTCGACGGAATCAGGCCTGACGACTTTCCATTCGCGGCGACACGATGGACAAAAAATGAGTGATCGTCTTGTTGCCGTCGCCGACCGGTAAGTGGCTGATGCCGTCCTGGCGCCCCAACGCGAGCGCGGCGACGGCCGACGCTGGCCTCGTCCACCACGGACCGGAGCATCGTCGCGATAGCAACCAAGGACTCGCGCTGTGTCGCCATCGCGTCGCCCGCAGGTGCAGCGGCGGCCGTTTTCGGCGTGCGATCACGTGCTTGGGATCGTCTCTGATTACTGTGGAGACGTGGCCGTGGAATTTAGGGGAACGCTTGCCAAACGACGGAGGCTACCCCGCAAGAATCAGAAAGGCCATTGACACGCCGGCGATGTGAACCGGGTCTCCCGTCGGTCACGCCGCAATCTTATGCGGACGGTTGTCAGGTTAGGTCACACCCGGACGGGCTTCACAACACCGGTTGTGCAATTCAGGACTGCGAGATTCAGCTATCCCGAATAACGTCTAGCTCATGATGGAACCGCTGGCTGTTGTCCGATGACAAGGACGCCGGCCGGCAAGCTGCAGCTGCACATCCTGTCGGCCTCGCGGCGTTCGAGCGGTAACGTATTCGAGAACGAGTCGTGGCCGGTCTACAACGGGCCAGCAGCCAAGGGAAACGTCTCGGGCGACCGAACGCTGTGGTCCCCGTCGAACGCAACGGTCGGCCACCTGCACGTCAACGACGCCGCGGCGACTCTCGGCGTGTCGCGTCAACGCTGAAGCGGTGGCGGAAGGGGTCGAACCCTCAAAAACGATTTTTCTAACTTGGTGATGGCGTGGGACTTCTGGCAACAAGCTCTCTCGAATCATCTGGTTGCAGTTGAATCGTTGTCCCCAAGCGTCCACTTCAATCTGCGAGAATCCCCTCGGTCGTGGCAGTATTCTGGCAACGTAGGCCGACAATGAGGCGTGATGAGCCCACCCACCAGGTGGGCTTTTTTATTGGCCCCAGGTCAGAGCCGGCATCACCGATGCCGATGGCGACGGCAAGCAGAGCGACGAGCCGAGAGTTGTGCTCTGTGAGTGAACGATCTCGGTGTAGCAAGTGCGAGCTTCTGCGAGCACGCGCAGCCATTCACGAACGCAGCGGGGGATTGGCCAAACGGCTTCACGACGAACGAAGCCGTCGTTTGAAATCGGGCACCGCAATGATTGCCTCGGTCGCGTCCCGCCACATCCGCCGCACCAGTTTCACGGCGCCCTTCCAGAGCGGCGTCGCCGCCAGCAGGAGCAGTGACAACGCGCCGGCAAGTCCCCCAAATCGTTTCGACGGAGAAATTCTGAGGAAGAACCCCGACCGCGAACAACGCGAGCACACACATGGCGACCAGGCTCCTTTCGCCTTGGCCGCTTTGTCGCCAACCCTCTACGTCCGGGTCGCTTTGTCGCCAGCCGCCGTGCCTACTGCGAGGGGCGCGCCACATCTGTTCGATGCGTGTGATTGTCCTGCAAAATTGCAGATACCAAATAAGTTACGGCCTTGGAACGACAAATCGCGCGCTGCCCAAAACCGTGAGATTTTTACAGTCTTGCGTTCGCAATTTACAGAACCGTAATCGCGCCGACGGTTGGCCAAGCGCCAGCGGTTTCGTGCCAACTTCCGGCCGACATCCTTGCTGCGCGACTGTCACACTACTCGTCGCTCATGGAAGAGGGCGATAACGACGCTGCACCACCAGGCGTTCTTCGGTGGCTCATCTCCTGCGACGAGTCGGGTGTTCACGGCTCACGCCACTACGGCTGTGGCACGCTGTGGATGGCGTGGCAGCGCCGAGGCGACTTCGCGGCGCTGATTCGTGAACTCCGCCAGCACCACTTCAATCACGAAATCAAATGGACAAATGTCAAGCGCGGGTCATTGCCGTTCTTCCATGCAATAGTGGACGAGTTCTTCGACACCTCATGGCTTAGTTTTCATTGCCTCGTTGTCGAGCGTGCTGTTGTTCGTCGCGAATTGCACGCGAGTTGGGATGAGGCACGCCAAAAGCATTTCACAATGCTCTTGCAACGCAAGATTCGCGACTGCATGAGGGCACATCGAAACCGCCCGCAGACATTCCGGGTATGGCTCGACCCGATGCACTCGGCCTATCCCAAGGCGGCGGAAGTTGCCGAAATCATCACGAGAGTCATTGTCTCTCGACAACATGCGAACGCATCGTTGGAAAGCGTCGTTGAGCGCGTATCGGATTCGACGGAGAGCATTCAGGTGTGTGATTTGCTATTGGGGGCCGTCATGTCTGCATGGGAGAAGGATGCGACGGCGCAGGCGAAGCTTGAAATTCAGAAAAGAATCGCATCGCATCTAGGTTGGGAAGATTTGTGCGCTGACACCTGGCCGCGTGAGCGCAAGTTCAACGTCTGGTTGTTCTTTGATTCTGAAAAGGGAAAGCGTCAGTCGCTCACCAGGCCCGTCGTTTTGAAACGACCGCTTCCCGTTCGACACGTGGTTGGATAATCCTGTTCGCGAGGAGGATTCCTATGACGAACAGGCGGAGACGACAGTCACTCCGCGACGAACTCTGGCACCGCAACGTCGTTATCACCGCCGTTCGACCCCGAGTGAGCTTCAGCGTCAAAGGTGAAAAAGACCCCAAGCCCGAAATCGAAGGCCACCCGTATCTGAAACTCGACGGAACCTTGACCGAACCGATTCGCGACGTTCACGAAATCGTGTTCAAGTTGTGGCCCGACCCTGACAAACGCGTCGGTCCGAACCGGCCTGTGTCGGTTGCCTACATCACGAACATCCGGCCGCATATCGAAGTGATTGGTAGTTGTCACACGGAAGCGTTCGACTACACTTGGACTCTCGCCCTATCGGGAAAGCTCACGCACGCCTACATGACGTTCACGAAGCTGCACCACAACGCGGCGTCAGTGTCGTATTTGTCGCGCTCGAACGAGTGGAGGAATAGCCCCACGTCCAGGGTGTCCACACTGTTTCTATTCTTCTCAAATTTCGTGGTCCTTGTTTTCTGAGGGAATAGGGAACGCCTGGAAGGGTTGGACGCGAGCGGCAAGCAGTCCCTGGCGCGATGAGCGTCCCGGTCACTCCCGTGACCCCGCTCACCAGCGATAACTCGGGAACGGGCGGGTGCCATCGCTGTTGAATATCCGTTCGGTTTGGCTAACAAATCGGCCCAGCGCAAGTAATCCGTGCGCCGCCCGATAAGGGTTACGAAGACCTATTTTCTAGTTTCCCAGTGACGCATCGCCTTTCCTAACACTTCCTGCTATGGCACTGTATAAACACGGCCACTACCTGCGTCCGTCTCAAGACGCCGCATTCGACCAGGAGCACAGGCCCGGCGCGATGGCCACACATTCTGGGATTTATCGCTGCACGAATTGCGGCGATGAATACGTCTGTGTGGCCAACCACCCGCTGCCGTCACAAAATCATCGCCTGCACAAGCCGAGCACCGGACCAATTCAGTGGATGCTGGTGGTGTATTCGCAAAGCCCCTAGGGCGCGGGATACGCGTGATTCGAATGCCGCGAGTGCGGCTACATGTGGCCGATGCCAAAGGCCGATTGACGGGTAGATTTCTAAACGACCTACTGCCTGGATTTGCCTTCGTGCAACTCGGCAGTCGTCTGTGAACTTTCGTGGGCCAGAACGGATAAAGAGAATAGCGCCAGCGCTGCCTAATGGAGGTGTTCGTCTCTCCAACGTGAACTAACCGAGCCAAGGTTCTGAGCTTCCCTGTGGCGTCTGGTGCGCACGACCGTCACCACGATAGCCACGACTGCGCCCACCAACGCGAGAGCCGTGGTTATCCGCATTGTTGGAACACTGGCGGACACAACGACGAGTGCGCTGTCCTGGCGGCTTTCACGACGCCTTCTGTGCCTGCGCATCAGCACGAACGGCCGCTTTTTCCGGGTTCACATTCGGCCCTGCGCGCGTCGTGCGTATCGCCCGTCCGGTAGCACCGACAAAAATTTTTCGTCCACCAACGTGTCGAGGATCGCCGTGCATACCATACGTTCGACGCCGCAGAGCCGTTGGACTTGTTCCGCCGTCAAACGCATCCCGGGCATTTCCGCAAACTCCGCGCGGAGCCGATTGAGCAGGTCGTGACTCGTTTCCATTGAAACTGTTAACAAGTTAAAAGCGTTTTACGGTCGCTGCGCCGCAGATTTCACGCTCGGCGCGAAGCCAATCGTCTACGTCATGCCCGTCCTGATACCCGCGTCTACACGGAAGCACGAGGCGCGACATCCTTCGGTCAGGTCAAGCGTGCGGGTTGCAATGTCCATTCGACGCGACGCCTCGGCATATTCGATGTCTGAAAGGGTTTGCCTAAGAAATCGGTTCCGACCAATTAGTCCGACGGCCTGCCAAGAAATCACGGGTCAGCCGCACGCGCGTCGTAGTTCTTCCTCGATGCGCCTCTCCAGCGCCCCGAACCGACGATAGTAAGCAGCGGCGCGGTTCGCCAATAGCGCTGTGGCGGTCGGGTTCGGCTCTAGCCCCAAACGTTCCGCGTCTGAGAGGATGTTGTCGGACACGCGGCGCAGCGCCGCAAATTCACGCTCGATACGTTCGTATGAATCGTCAACAGAAGGTGACGCGATTGCTCCGTGGTCTGGTGGAGCAATCGCTGGGCGCTCTTTAACCGCCACGCATTCGGATAGCGCCAAACGCCGCGTGGCGGTTCAGGCATGGGGCGCTTATTTTACTCCTGTGGAGTCGATTTATTGGGCAGGCCGTCGATTAATTGTGCAGGACCTATTTCTTAGGCAAAGCCTGTCTGAAAGCTTTCGACTGTCCGCGCGTTCCGCCTGCGCACGGCACACCCGCGCCCTGGAAATCGCTCCGCTACAAGATGCCCGGTCGCATCGGGGGATGGGCCGTGACCGAAGAGTCTTCGTATTTGATCTAATCGTCAACTATCTGGAATACCAAGCCGACAAAGCATTGCTTAGAGACAGGAAAGCCGCCGACCTGATGGCGTTTTGGAAGGGTGACCATTACCGCGTGCTTTACGCCACGCTGCTCGACAATGAGGATGTGATTGCGCAGGTAGTTGCCAAGCACGGCCTGCCGTGTTGCTGATCGCGCTGAAGGTCGCAGCCTACAACGGCGCACCGCAGACGAGCGAGTTGCGGGGTCGTATCCGAAAGGATGGTTGGACGGCGGGCTACGTGCGAGATTGTTTGCGTCGGTCGATTCTACTAGCGTCCGTCGGCTGAGAGTTTCCCAGCTGCTTGGCCAATTCGCGTAACAGCCGCTGCGTGTCGTTTTAAGCTGAATTACTTGCCGAATGAGATTGTGAAGCTGTTTGATGCGCGGGTCTTCCACGACACGAAAGTGTAGAAGTCAAGCACCATCCGCGCAAGCAGAGCAGAATCGGCTGGTTACAGCAGCTGAAGAACAAAACCGTAATGTCGCGGAAAGCTCATCGCCGCGTGACAACCGTCCAGCGGTGTCCACAATACACGCAGAGGAACCACCTCGCCGAACTTCCCGTCTGACTCTCGGGTCCGTCCACGGGTCCACGCGCACAACGCGGACATAAACCAATGGCCCGCACTTCGGCGGCACGAGGGTCAGCATTGAGACGTCGCGCCGCTTCTTCGCGTTGGTTCTTCAGGGGTGTTCTGAGGATTACATCTGACGGCTTCTCGGGCTGTTGCGGACTCGATGTCGGAGTGGGTAGCGGCGCGCGCCACACGTGGCCACACTGGTGACAGAGATACACAGGGTTCTGCTGCCCGACCTTTTCATCGAACAAACGATTCGTGTCGAGCGACGAACACGCCGGACACGGAGGTGTCACGTTGAGCGGCGCCATGTTTTTGGGAAGGTCGGATTCTATCACCGGCGTGGTGCGACGCCCTATACCGTACGGAATGATTTTGCGTCTGTAAACGCTGCGTGCGCCCGTTGACGTTGTGGTGTGAGCGTGGGAGAAGCCCAGTGCTTGTATCTTGAACAATCCAACACTAACGGGTTGCTTATGCAGCGACCAAACGGCACCGACTCACGCGAATAAGCCAGATGTTGTCTCGATGATGGGCCGTTAGTTGGTGAGCAGCCGCTTCGCGTTAGACCGATTCAGGATAGCGAACCTTCACCTGCTCGCGCAGCCAACTGACGGCTTCCTCCCTCGTCGGCAGAATCGCCTCGGCGTCGGGTCTGTGGCGGTAATCCCCGAGACGAACGAGAAATCGTCCGTAATGCTCTTGCAGCGTGAAGCGAATGCCGCTGTTCTGCATTCTTTGATTTCTGCCGCCGCGTCCATCATTGAAGTTTACCGTGGCGACGAAACGGGGGCGCATGGTCCGACGCTGGTCAGAGTGCAGAATCCGTGCACGTGCGACGGTGTTGACTTTTCTCATAATCTGAGATTACTCTACCGGGATGCCATCGGTCGAGACGAAGTTGGCTCTTCTTCAGGCGCTCGTGGAGGGTGAGAGTTACGGGCTGGAACTCATCGAGCGTGTAAAGCAGATGACCCGAGGCGAAGTCGCCATCGTGCAAGGCACGGTATATCCGACATTGCGTCAGCTGGAGTCGGAAGGCTTGGCCGAGAGCTACGACGGCGAGCCGCTGGCCGAACGGGGTGGGCGACCGCGCCGATATTACAGACTCACTGCCGCAGGCCAGCGTGCGGCTAAGACTCAGGCGCGTGCGTTGATTGGGTTGTTGAAGCCGGCGTTGGAGATGAGGTAATGCTGGGGCGACGGGCGAGAGCCGAAAGACGACTGGTCCGGGAGGTTGCATTCAGCGGATTGGTCGGTCGCTCACGGATGCAGACCTGCTTCGTGCCGCCCAAAAGGCGGTGCAAGGCGCGAACGAGGACGGCAAGAGCGTTGAAGAACTCTCTCGAATGAGAAAGGACTTGTCGGATTTTACTGACCGCGTTTTGCGCGCACGTCATTTAGCGCAACGTCGGTCGGTCAAAATGTTAGACCTGTGGGCTGTGTTGCTTCCGGCCCGTATCTCCAACGAAGTCCTCGGCGACTACCTCGAAGACATCCATCGACGTGCGGCTCGCGGTCAGCGGAAGCTGCTCTATGTCAGAGTCCTTGCCGCGATTTTTTGGACCGGCGTGAACGGTTTCGGCTACCTGCTCAAGAAACTCGGCACGCGCCGCGGCGCATAGTCGCGAATCCCCTCGCCTGCGTTCCTCCTACGTCTTCTATCCACGCCAGCAAAGCGGCTACAATTCACCCAACACTCAAAACTATTCAAGCCTCAGAAGCGAGCCATGAGCGAGCCGAATCTCTCTTCGTTTATCTGGTCGGTTGCAGACCTGCTCCGCGGCGATTACAAGCAATCCGAATACGGCAAGGTCATTCTTCCGTTCACCGTCCTACGGCGTCTCGACTGCGTGCTGGAGCCGACGAAGACCGATGTCCTGTCGGAACGACCGAGGCGATCACGTGGTGCGGATGACAAGTCAGGATCAAGCTGTGCGCCGGTCGTGACGCAGCAGCTCGCGCACCCGAGCGTAACGGTCTAGAAGCCATCTCATAAACCTCGCCAGAGAACGAGCAACAGGCGAGGTCTCCGTCCCAGCCCCGAACTTGGTCGCCAGAGCGCCGTTTTCGCGACAAATTCCACGGAGGACGCTTGAGGGGGCTAAGCTTTCGACGTGCAAGCTGACGAGCTTTCCGATCCGGCCGCCGCCGCTGCAGGATTCGGATCGCGCCTGCGCGTCCTGGGCGCGGAAACTCTTGTCTACGGGCTGAGCGCGATCGTCGGACGGTTGCTCAGTTTCCTGCTGCAGCCGTACTACGCACACAGCTTCGATCCGTCGCAGAACGGCATCCAAAGCGTCGTCTACTCGTACATTCCGATTATCTCGATCGCTCTCTATCTCGGGATGGACGTTGCCTACATGCGAAATGCGCCACCTGTGCAGCAGGCGGAATCGGCGAAGGTCAACGCGCGTTCAGCATGTCCCTCGCGGTCGTCGCCACGCTGGGTGGAGCGGTGTCAGGCCTGGCGATACTGTTTGCCGTACCGTTGGCCCTTCTCACGCGTCTCGACGTCGTCTCGTTTCGGTACTTGGTCGCGATCGCATACACCGATGCGCTGCTGGCCGTCCCGTACGCGCACCTGCGCATGACGAGGCAGTCGGTGCGCTACGCCGTATTCCGTCTGCTCTTCGTCGGAGCGAGCATCGCGCTGAACATTGTCCTTATTAGTGGCCTCAGCTGGGACGTTCGCGCGGTCTTCTTTGCGAATGTTGTCGCCAACCTCACGGTGCTGGCGCTCTTCACGGGCGACATCCTGCGCCTGTTCCGTCCGGGCCTGCTGCGCGGCTCATCCTGGCGACCGCTCTGGAGCTACGCGCTTCCGCTGATGCCCGCGATGCTTGCCGTGATGCTCGTTGAAAACGGCGACCGGATCGTGCTGAATTACCTTCCCGATCGCGTGGCCGCCGTCGTCTATCAGATGCCGTCGAAGGACGTCGTCGGGATCTACAGCTTTAATTACAAGCTCGGCGTGGCCATGCTGCTCGTCGTGCAGATGTTCCGCCTGGCCTGGGTGCCGTTTTCGCTGCAGCATGCGAGGCAGCGCGGCGCGCCGCAGCTGTATTCGCGCGTGCTGACGGCCCTGATGCTGGTGTGCGCGATCGTGTTTCTGGCGATCGCGGTCCTCTTGCCTTCGGCCGCAGCGATCCCGACGATTCATGACTATGTGAAGGCGCGTTACTGGTTCGGACTGCCGATCGTGCCGGTGATCCTCCTCGGGTACGTGTTCAGTGGCGTATATACGGTGGTCACGGCGGGGCTTTACATCGAGCGCCGGACGGACATCCTCGCAGGGATTGCCGGGGCCGGGGCTGCTTTTAATGTGGGCTTCTGTATCGTCGCGGCGCCGCGTTGGGGAATGGTCGCGGTCGCGTGGGCGACGCCTGCGTCGTACGCACTGATGGCCGCCCTCGGCGCGTGGCAGGCGAATCGCGTGTACCCGGTGCCGTTCGAGTGGCGGCGGCTCGGCCAGCTCGCGTTTCAGGTGGCGCTGCTGTTCGCCGCCGATCGATGGATCGCGGCCCATGGCGTGACGCCGCTATCGCCGCTCGCCATCGGCTCGAAGCTGGTGTTGATTACCGCGCTGCCAGCGCTGCTGGTCGCGACGGGCTTCTTCCGCCACGGCGAGATGCAGGCGCTGCGATCGATGATTCCGCGCCGGACGGCCCGCTGACGCGCGGTCCCGGTGGATACCGGCAGCGGCTCCGACGTTGGTCGCGCTGGCACCGTCCAATACGACGGGGCATTCACACTTGCCGCGGCGCTTGCGCCAGAGAGAGCTATTTATTGTCGGATCATAATTGCCGAGCGACTCCTGCGCGTTAGTTAGCAGCGCGTCGTACATCGACAGGTCGCGCTGGCTCAATAGGTAGGTCTGCTAGTGTATTGGTGAGGCTCTGCCAGTACGCGCGGTCGCCGCTCAGGATTATCAGCTGCGACCCTGGTTGGCGCGCATTCGTAATGACAAGTCACCCACTGTTGATCGATCGGACGCCGCAGGCTATCGGATCGAGGCTCGCAGCAGGATGCGGGCACAGGCGAGCTGCACCATCCCGAGGTAGTTTTCGACGTGGCGCTCCCAGCGGGTGCCCACGCGGCGGCAGTTGTGGAGCCAGGCAAAGAGCCGCTCGATTTTCCAGCGGCGCTTCGCGCGTCGCAACGGCCGGCCGTCCTGTGTCTTCGCGCGGCCCCGACGATTCGCCGCGATCATCTCGATGCCGTAGTGCGTCATCAGCAGGTCGTCGAGTCCATCGCTGTCATAGGCGCGGTCGCCGATTCAGGCACCACGGGACGTCGAGGAGAAATTGCGCGTCGAGGGTGGCGGGGACGAAGGTGGCTCATACGGTGAAGCGCTGGCCACGTGCACGGCGATAGGAAGACCGCCGCGGTCGCAGATCGCCATGACCTTGGAGCCTTTGCCACGGCGCGTTGGACCGATTTCAGGCCCCTTTTTCGCCGAGGCGAAGGTCGCATCGACGAAGGCTTCACTCAGATCGATCTTGCCGCGGTCCCGGAGGTCCTCGGCGAGCCGTTGCAGCAGCCGATCGAGGCGGCCCGAGCGCTGCCAGAGTTGGAAGCGACGATGGCAAGTCTGGTACGGCGGATAGCGCGATGGCAGGTCGTGCCACGGCGCACCGGTGCGCAGGACCCACAGGACGCCGTTCATGACGGCTCGCGGATCGGTCCACGGCCGGCCGCGCCCATCCGGGCGACGGCGCGGGCGGAACTTCGGTTCGAGCACGGCCCATTGGACGTCGGTGAGGTCCATGCCGTCGAGTACGACGGCGACCCTACCGACGTTTCAGACGGCTTCCGTATTTATGAGACAGCTTCTTAGTCTCCAAGGAGTTTCGCGATCGCGACGCGCGACTCGAAGGAGAGGACGCCAAACTGCACGCCGGCGTAACAGCCGTCACCCGCTCGATGCGCGTCGCCCACTGGCGTCGTCCGCACGACTTCGACGGCCAATGTGAGGGAGGCCGACCCTTTAGAGAGCTTGAGCGCGGCGCGCCGGCCGACGGGGACGGCTTGATCAAGTCTCAGCAGCGCCCCACTCGTGCTGATGTTGACCAGCTGCCCGTTGATGTCGCCGAGGGCAGCCTTAACCTGAAGAACGGGAATGCGGACGGCTCGCGATCGAAATCCAGAGTCGCGGCTGCCTGTCATCCGATGCCGGTCAGCACGCCGCCGACCATACCGCAGAGCAACCGATGCGCATATCCGTCTTATGCTGACAACCGAGCAACGGTTTTTAGGTAGGGAACTGCTGGTGCGCACCGACTGGCCGTGCCACCAATGCAGTCGCTGTGCATCGTGGCGACGGTGCCGTGCTTCGTCGTCTAGGTTCGTGTCGCCTCACTGTTAACGGTTAACGGTGACGACACGATTACTTCATGCACGAACGGCTTTGCCTACGAAATCAGTCCTGCACAAATAACCACCAGCCTGCTCAAATACCCCGGATCAAAGGTCTCTTGCATGTAAATTTAGGGACGGCATAAAATCACGGCCCTCATGCCAGAACAACGTCTCAAGGCCCTAAACGACATGGCCGAAAACTCGAAATAATCGCCGCCGAACTCAACGTCGAACGCGATCGCACCCTCAAGGAAATCGAGTCGAAAGCCGACAAGCCCGACTCACCGGAGTCGTAGCGTCTTGGGATCCCGGCTCAAACGTTCACCCGTTACCGTGCCCAGAGTGCCAATTCCCGAAGGCCGACCAACTACCAGTCAGCGCATGTTTGCTGTTCCGCGTCTACCGCTGTTGCGCGTGCGGCCACATTTGGACGGTGACCACAGAGGCGGCGAAGCCCCATTAATCGATTTCTGTACAACAAAAATCGCCGAATGTACTTGCGACGCGAATTACTGCCGCTTTATCCTCTGCGAGTCATGCCGTGGCGTCAGTGGCCGGTCTGCCCGGCGTGCGGGTCCGCGGATACCATCCGCGTGGAATTGCCGTTCTCCCCTGACGTGTTCGTCTGCATCGCCTGCCGTTATCAGTGGCCCCCTCCCGAGGTATCACGGCTTGATGCACAAGGCGCACTCGTCGAACGTCGTAAGAAGCCGCGTATATAGTCACGGTTCGGCGATCACGCCAACCCTCACCGACTTACAGCATTGGTACTAGCAATAAAGCTCATCCGTACGCTAACGTTGTCTCTCCCCAATGAACATGATGTCGCGACGGGCCGACGAACGGCGTCGGTCACACTGTCCGCACTGTCACACCGTGCGCGGCGAAGCCAAATCCATTGTCGTCGGCGACGGCAAGCGAACGATCGGCTACGCCTGTCCATCGTGCGGCCACACCTGGAAACACACCAGCGACGATAAGTCCTTCGTGCTCAAACCGTAGACTCGTTGATGCCGAGTCCCTGAACGATCCGCACGACGAATCCGTCACAAGACCGCTTTCCCTGTCCTGCGTGTCACGTTCCGCTGGTCTATCGCGAGACGTTTATTCGTGATGGGGTCGCCTGAAGAACCCGTAGCTTGCGCTCACCGGCTCCGAATGGTGCCATTCATGAGCACAGACAGGACAGCGATAGTTAATCGTGCGCAGACCATCATGGCTCATGACTAATGAGACCGGCTCGCCCCTCACGTTCTTGCAGCGGTGGACATTGTGAGTACCGCCGGTCGTCGGACTCGGCCACGCTAGCAAGGGAGAGAAATATTTTCTGTCGGACCGCCGATGACAGGCGCAGTTTCTTGCGGCGTTCGCGGCATGGAGGGCGATCATCAGCGGTGTCGGCGGTGGCTTTGTGAAGCTGTTCCTTTACCGCAGTCAGCAGCTTCGTGGATGATTCTGCAGTTTCTTCAGGACGGGGCGTTCACCGGCTCGCGCCAGACACGGCCGCAGTTGAAGCACTGAAAGACGCCGAGGGGAACCGGCGACCTGAGGGCAATACTTCGGTTTCGCTGGACTGGCAGATCGGACACGGCGGAAGTATGAGCGGATCGGTCACGTTTTCACCGTGGCGGAGCGTGGGACGATGGGTCGGGAGCCTGCCAGGTATGCTCGCACCTGGGACAGAAATACGTGTTCTCGCCGAACCGCTCGAATGCGAGGACCGCTTCAGGGAACAGGCACTTGACGCAGACGACGTAAGGGATCGCCTGATGTTTCGTCATTCATCTACTATGAGCCGATCGCAGCCGTCGCGTTGTCCAAAACGGAACACCGATTTATTGGGCACGCGGAGATTGACTTGGGCAGGTCTGATTTCTTAGACAAAGCCTATTGTCCGGCGTGCCCTCTACGTGTGCAGTTACTCACGTGCTAGGCAAAGTCCGATAGCAAGGCGGTGGTCAGCATCTCTCGAACGAGCACCGAAAAGGCCATGGTGTGTAACTCGAAACGCGCCGTCGCATGCACAACAACATCGTGAACTCGAATAGCCTAACCTAAGCGCTGAACGAACAGAGGAGTTGAGCGTGGTGGCTAATACCATCGGGAACACGCAGGCCGAACAACTTGAGCACCTGCGCGAGCTGCTCGGCGAAACTACGTTTCAGCGGATTCAGCGCGACGTGTGGCAGCAGTTCTCGTTCAAGGCCGCTCCGATGGGAAGCAACGGCGTGCTGGCACCCTTGGCGCTCTTCGCCGTGTGGGATGAATTACTGCAGGCGCTGTGTGACGCGGTGACCCGCGTCGGTCGCGACAACGAGCTAGCCAGTCGCCCGAGGCCGACAGATGGTCTGCTCTGGGAACTGCTGAAGGACGGCGTCACATGGTCGGCGACGTTGTGGTTTCGACGTGACCGTGGAGACTGGGAAGTCAGCATCCGACGGAGCGGTATGTATCACCGGTTCGAACAGTTTGCGACATCGGAGAAGGCCGAAGCATGGGCCGACAAGGAATGCATCGAAATCAGCATGGGCTGGAAGTCGTAAAGCGGCAGCCTCGCCGAGAAACGTTCGTGTCCGAGAATCCGCAACACGTCCGGTGATGAATGCTCCGAAGACGCGCATCAGGCATGCTCAAGGGCACCCGTGAGTGACGCAAGCGCTTGTGATGATTTCTCTGTTGCTCATCAGCGCGGGATGTCGCTGGTGCAGCGCATAACCGGTCGGCATTTCCGACTCGGCGCTTACGACCCAGGATGCTTTCGGACTGTGCGAGTAGAGCGCCGTCAAGCGTTGGCCTATTCCTCTCGCGATGCCGCCCACCACGCCAGCCACCGCGGCGTAGGTTGCATGCACTTTTTGCTCATTGAGGAAATCTACGGCTTCTTCGAGCGGTAGCTCGATGTGTTTGCTCCAGTCATTTTGGACATCGGCCGCAGTTTCGGCAAGGTTGGCACTGTTTCGCAATCCACGGATTGCAGCCGTCCAACGGCTGCCTCGACTCAGTGATATTCAACGATGGCTGCGATACTTGGGTGAAGCCCGCCAAAGTGTCGCATTCCCCGGGACTGGTTTAGATTTGGACTGCTCTAATGGCCAATGACGAACACGTTGTCCTCCTCAAGCAGGGAGCGAAGGTCTGGAATGAGTGGAGACAAAAGGAACCGAACGTAACGCCCGACATCAGCAACGCGGACCTTCGAAATGCGAACCTTCGGGACGTGTTCCTGGCTCGGCTGGAGCTTCTCGGGGCGAACTTCACAGGGGCGGACCTGACCAATGCAATCCTTGGGATGGCGAATCTTGCCTTCGCCGTTCTGGCCGGCGCCCATTTGCGCCGGGCAAACCTAATCGGTGCGAACCTGACCGCAGCGGACCTACAAGGAGCCCATGTTCATGACGTCATGCTTGGCGAGACAGTGTTCGGAAATACAAACCTTAGAGACGTGCAGGGGTTGGAAACGTGCCAGCACGTTGCACCGAGCACCATCGACCACCGCACGCTCATCAAGTCGGGAGAGCTTCCGTCTATTTTTCTGCGCCGTTGTGGTCTTCCCGACCAGCTGATTGACTCTCTGCCCTCTCTGCTCAATAAAGCGATTCAGTTCTACTCGTGTTTCATCAGCCATTCTTCGAAGGATGGGGACTTCTCAAAACGTCTACATGCCGACCTTCAGGAGAAGGGTGTCCGCTGTTGGTTTGCTCCAGAGGATTTGAAAATCGGTGACCCCTTTCGAAGTCGCATCGAGGATTCAATCAGAATCCACGACAAATTGCTGCTGGTGCTTTCAGAGCAGTCGCTCGCCAGCGCCTGGGTAGAAAACGAGGTGGAATCAGCGCTGGACCGAGAGGGGCGAGAGAAGCGAACAGTGCTATTTCCAATCCGTCTGGATGATGCGGTGATGGAGACGCAGACGCCCTGGGTGCTTGCTATTCGTCGCACGAGGCATATCGGGGATTTCACGAAGTGGAAATCACACGATGACTACACCAAGGCATTTGAAGGGCTGCTGAAGGACTTGAAGGCTTCGCCACAGTAGGTGCGTGTCCTGCCGTCGCTTGACCATCCGCGATTTGCGTCCGTGTCCGACAAGCGGCTACAGTCAGCCTTTTCATGCTGGAGCGAAATGGCCAATTTCAAAGCACTACTCTCCGGTTTTCGACAAGCAGAAGCACACTTCGAAAAACAGCTGGCCGGCATCACGGCTGCGATTTCATCGCTGGAGTTCGGCGGCGCGGCGAGCCCGTCCGTTCCTGGTCCTGGGACACATCGGCACCGGCGTTGTGGTTGGCAAGCGCCGTCGCATGTCAGCCGCTGCGAGGGCAAAGATTTCCGCGGCGCAGAAGAAGCGGTGGGCGGCGATGAAAACGAGGAAGGAGTCTTGACACCTACCGGCCCAACGCGGTGGGTGTGTAATGAATGATGCAAGTTGGCACTGCAATTCCCGCTGAGCCGGTGTTCGCCCGACGACCCAGCCCTGTATGACGGGAACTACTCGGGAGGGAACACATCGAGGGGATTCGGGTCACGCGGTTGTTCCACCGTCCACTCATGGGCGCACGAGGAACACTGGTAATTCGTGACCCAACAGACGGGCCCTTCCGTGACTCGAACAGCTTGTGGCTTGGCCGCTTGACATTCGGGGCAGGTGGCCAGGTGCTGGGAGTGTTCGTTATTCATCGTTCGTGTTCAAAGGTTGCGCACTTTACCGCCGAGGTGTCCACGCGCTCCAGTGGTGGCCGCACGACCCACAGACAACCCAGCACGAACTCCCCGCCTGTTCGTCCGACCCATCGACCGGCCCACGACCGCATCGCGAACACAACTCGCCTTGTTACCTCAGCGCGCCGCTGAAGCGTTGTGAAGGCGCGACACTGGTTGTCGTTGGTTATCTCGATGCGCGCTTATCGGCGCCCGTAGTCGTCTCGCTGGTTCGTCGATGTATTTCGAAGCTGCTCCGCACTTGGTCCCACCCGCGCCAGTTACACATGTGGCAATGAAGCCGATGTCGTCCGGTCACCCATCGTTTCGGGCGCTCCCACCAGCGTGTGCGTGACCGCCGCACATACTGCGACCCGCACTGAGGACAGCGAACTTCGTCTGCCGTGGGCATCAGGCGAACGTGACCGCACGCGGCACACCGGAAAGTGACGAGATGGGGCGTGCGCTTGAAAACTGTGACCAGTGTCGCACAACCGCAGCGCCCACAGATGGGCGTAGGGATGCGGTGAACACGCCGGTCCTCACACAAGGTGATGTCGCCGGTAACATCGGTGCTTGACATCGTCGTGACCTTTGATAACGAACCCTTAGGTTCCATGCGAGCATCGGATGCTGTTGTTCTTATTTGTTCAGGAGTCGGCGGCGCGTCGCTCTGGCCATTCCGAGCAGCCCAAATCCCGTCAACACGAGGCTGCTGGGTTCCGGCACCGGAGTTGCCGCGGCCACACCGCGTGGTGAATCTTCCACGCGATTTGCCGTCGCATCCAACTGGGATTGGCCGAAGAAGAACGTATGGTTCCCGTTCTGCGACGTGAGCGTTACGTTGATGGTTCCATCAGCCAACGCACTGAGCACGTTGAAACTCGGTGTGTCGGGCGAACCGCTTCGGCTGGCATCACTCACGGCGCCGTTGAAGAGCGGCAACAAGTCTACGAGCACGCTGAAGGTCTGGTTGTTGTTACTCTCGTCGTTATACACCGTAAGGGTCAGCGTGCCCGACGTCCACGTGTCGGTGAGGCTGTTGTAACCCGGTAGCGCCTGTGTCCAGGCCAACGACTCGCACGTCGTAGCCGACGTCGTATCCACGGCGCCGTTCGTGCCCGTGCAGGCGACGCCACTCTGCCCATCGAAGAACACATCAACGCCAGGATTGAACACATCGGTCAACGGAATGCTCGTGGCCCGAGCGTGGTGGGCGCTCAACAACAGCATCGCCAACGCCGCGAGGATAGTTTTCATTTGCATGAGTCATGGCAGGCTACGCAAACCAACCGCCATCCCCGAAGACGGTTGGCCAAACATGAAATCCTCTAAGCATTTTGAATCGAACGAGGTGAGGGAGTTTCGAAACGAAACACACCCGGAAGACCATAGTCTGATTGTGGGGATACTTAATTCACGAAATCCGCATTCAGCCTGCTGCGCATTTTTTCACGAAGCTCTCCCGCTCCTGCCAGATTGAAGAAACGTCGGTCATAGACGAATCTGAAAAGTAGCGCAGCACGAGGGGACGAACGGTTCATTGCGTTCAACGCTGTGAGGCAGAAAGAACTGAAAAAAATGTGTCGAGATATGCAATGGGCCACCCCATCGGAGAAATCGCGGGGGTGGTGGGAGTGGGTTTGTTGCCAGTCGCGACGTGACCGCCTGCGAGAAGGCGACGCCTACTCAATCTCGAGGCCCTCGTCACGAAGTCCGCTGACGAGCGGTTCAACGTAGCGGGGTTCGACCGCCAACGGCGCCACCGAACCATTGCGCGTCGTGTTGCACATTCTTCTGCAACCATTCGATTGCGTCATGGGTGGTCGGACGCACCAGCCAAATAGAGCGGTGATTTTCGAGGACGATGTCTGACATGAAATATCGCGGACGCACGATGCGTGCCGGTAGAAACTCCGGTGAAGTCGCGCAATGGTCAACGGCCTGTCCAGTCCACTAAAATGTTCTTCATCATTGGTGTGATTTGGTTACGCCGAGGTATGAAACCGCTCTTCAGCGGCAATACAGTTGCAGGACGGCCGCTCCAAGGGAGAGAAGTGGACACCTCTGTGGACACTTCAACGCAACGATGAGAGCCGCGGTCTACGCTCGCGTGAGCACCCTCGAACAAGAACCCGAGAACCAGTTGAAAGAATTGCGCCAGCACTGCGAACTCCGCGGATGGTCCATCCACGAATACGTGGACAAGGGCGTCAGCGGCGCGAAGGACCGCAGGCCGGCGCTCGATGAACTGCTCCGAGACGCGAAACGCCGACGGTTCGATGTGTTGGTGTGCTGGCGATTGGACCGCCTGGGCCGGAACCTCCGCCACCTGATTCTGCTGCTCGATGAACTCCAAGCCTTGAAAATCGGCTTCGTCACCCTGGGCGAGGGCATCGACACGAGCACGCCGGCCGGCAAGCTCCAACTGCACATCCTGTCCGCCATCGCGGAGTTCGAGCGGGAACGCATTCGAGAACGGGTCGTGGCGGGCCTACAACGGGCCAGAGCGCAGGGGCGCAAGCTCGGCAGACCAAAGGCAGCACTGCCGGTGAATCGGGTTCTGAGCGTGTCCGCGCTACCCCTCAACGAAGCCGCGACCGCACTCGGCGTCTCCCGGTCGACCATCGAGCGATGGCGGAAGCAGGCCATTGAGCTACACTCCACCCTGTAACGCATTCGGCAGGCGCGGGACATGCTTTTACATGGCTTCGTACGCACGCTGTTTGTCGCCTCGCTATCGAGCACGATGGCCGCGTGTGGCAGTTCGACGCCAGCTTCACCGACTCCCACGACGAGCATCGCTGTCGCTGTCTTCGTCACGTTCAATGCCACGGTGGAGAGCATCACCACACCTGGGAATGGTTGGCTGTATCGGTTCGTCTACCAAATGCACGAAACGAGTGGCAAGAGCGGCGCAACGCTGGTCGGCTACCATATCGCGCTCTCCAACGGCGCCAGCGTCGATGGCAATTTCAACGGTCCCGGGGTGCTGCAGACTCCGCGTGCAGTCCCCAACGGGAACATCAGCGCGGAAACGACGCTGTCGGTGCTTACGACGAATCCACCCGCCTCGCACGTGACCTTTACGCTGACCTACACCGACGACTCTGGACGAACGGCGTCGACAACGACGGATGCAGACATTAGGCCGAAGTGAGGTTCAACAATCCCTCTCGACAGGTGTTGCGTTTTCGCCCCGGATTATCGGTGGTTCCGAGTCGCGGGTCCGGGACCAAGAACCAGTTGATTGTTGAACCTGTTGGGACGGTGCGTTACGCTCCCTGCGGGAGGAGCGATGTTGGATTTTGGATGCCGCACAGCGGGCTTAGTAACGCTTCTTGCAGTAGTCCTGAGCGGTCAGGAATCAATTAAAGCAGGGGACGGCTGGTGTTGAACGAGGCGAGCGTCGTCATTTACGCGTCTCCTAATGGCGACGAGGACGGAGACGTTACGCAGCATGACCTTCGCACCAACGGCGACGTGATTCTCGTGCAAGAAGTTCGCACATTTCGTGGTGAGAGGTGGTTCAAAGTGCGAATTACAGCAGGTCGCCAAGAGAACGAGCGTTACAAGATGCCAGATTCGGTTGGTTGGTTTCGTGAGCGCGACGTTTCGAAATCGAAAACAGCACCAGCCGCCCCACCGAGTTGGCTTACTCGGCTTCAGAACACCATTGACGTTCAGCGCGTGGTCGATGGCTCGACTTTCGTCATCTATCTGAAACCCGGATTCTGGGGTGCTTTCGACGCCGCTCAGCAGCGGACGATTGCCAAGGGCCATTTCGACACCGTTTGGAGAAACCGTCCCAGCGGCAAAGCAGTTAAGTTGATGCAAGGCAGAAAGCTGTTGGCCGAGAGTGGCTCCTCTGGCCAAGTGAACCTGCGGTAATTGATTCGAAGGCGTTCTGGAGGTTGTCTGCGGGGTCGCCCAGCCGCGTGCTAGTCCCGTCTGTCCCAGAAGGATCCACCAGGAGTGACGGTGGTCCATTCCGAGGTGCTGGTAAAGGCTTTCGCTTTCGGCGCGACAGGGGTGTGCAAACTGTCGTTGCGCGAAGCGTCACTCCATGTAGCGAGCGACGAATGTTTTGTATTCGTCCTCGGTCTTGCAGGACCGCATGTCATCAGACGATGGGACCAGTTCGCATTGCATCGGGACATCCCAGGCCGGCTTATCTTTCGATGATATCCACACCCACGCGGCGTATTCGCGCTGCTCGAATGCGTCCAAAAGAAATCTGCTAATCACCTGACGGCCAGATTCTGTCACTCGCATACTCTCGGTTGTCATAAAACACTTATTGAGCGCCGCATTGTAGTGGCTTGAGTGGGACTGGTAATTCGGGTCTTGCTGATACACCTTGTCGCTCATGGTGCTGAACACTGTTGCCGCCTGTGAAGCGCATTTTGCTTGTAGTTCCAGGCTCTCTCATTTCGAAGCGTCTGACAGCGGCGAGTCTGAGCGGTTCACAGTAGTCGCAGCGGAAGTGACGCCACCAAATTGTCTGGCGAGTGCCGCATAGTCAGGACGTGACACTCCTTTGCCAGAGAGGATGTTCGCGTCGTCTGCATTTCAGAAACGTCAACCACCACGAATGCGAGCATGGCCATGATGGCGACGGCCACAGCAGTTCCAATCAACACACTCGAACCTTTCGTGTGCCGCTCATTCACACCGAGACGCTGGCGCTGCAGGTAGAGAACGAAGCCGATAAGTGCCACCCATTGAAGGATTTCGAGTGGCACGAAACCGTGAGCGACTGTCATTGCCGAAAACAACGCGACGTAGGTCCACCCGAGCGGTATCGCCGCCCGCCTTCCTTGATACGTCGCCAGACCGAACGCTATCAACAACGCAAGATTGGCGACATTTGCCAGCGTCTGTAGTCGGGTAGAAGCGGTTGCCATCAGCCCGATTGCGCCGAAAACGCCAATGGCGCAGACGACGGCACCCAACGCTTTGAGTCTTCCTGGCCTGTCGTCGGTTGCAGTGTCGCCCTTTTCTCTCGTCTGACCTGCCGACCCATCAGGAACGTTTGAATATTGCTCTCTAATTCGCGATTCGCCAGCCACTTCAGCTTCTAATACAAAATTCGCGATGGCTCTTGATTCTTCGTCGGTGATGCCCAGTGCGCGGTTGACGCCTTCGTCAACACCGTCCTTGTAACCGCAAAAGTAGTTGTCCCATGCGGAGTTGTGCTCAAGTTTGTAACGACTAGAACCGAAGCGCGTCAGGGTGACGGTCTTAAACCAAGCCTCAAACTCAGTGTGGATTCTGTTCCAGTCGGCGGCGTCCAAGTCCTTAGCTCTCGAAAGTTCGTCTAGGGAGGCTCCACGCCACTGACGTGCTGAAGGATTGACCGGCGGCGGCGTAATGTCGGGCGGCGCGTCTGCAAATAGCGGAGGCGGTATTGCGTTGACTGGCCTTCCATCTGTTCCGAGCAACACGGGTGCGGTCGTCGGAATCAAGGAGGTGCCCACACTAGAGGAGTTTGCGCCGAGATTTCTCGATGGCCACACGAAGGCCAACAGACAAAAGCCGAGCGGGATAGCGACCCAGGAAAGAATCATCCGCGTCCATCTCGTCCCGGCGCTCGGGGTGAAAAGGTTGAACGCAATCACGACGGAAGACGTGCAACATCTGAAGGGTGTGCTTGCATCGAAGGCACCAAAGACGATTAACAAGATCCTGACGGTGTTGAGCACGCTTCTCAAGAAGGCAGTGGAGTGGAATGTGGTCGAACGGATGCCGTGCGTGATTAAGCAGTTGAAGGTTGCGAAGCCGAACGTGGCGTTCTATGACTTCGACACGTATGAACAGTTCGTAGAAGCGGCAAGGGCAACGGACCCGCGCGCCTATCTCATCACGCTCCTTGGTGGTGAGGCGGGCCTGCGGTCTGGGGAGATGGTTGCGCTGCGGTGGAGCGACGTAGACTTGACCAAGCGACAGGTCTGCGTCCAGCGGTCAGCATGGAAAGGGGAAATCGCAGCACCCAAGGGCGGGCGGCTGCGTTATGTGCCTCTGACCGTGCGGCTCGCGACCGCGCTGCGCGAGTTCCGCCACCTTCGGACACCCGAGGTGTTGTGCCAAGACGACGGGAAGCCACTGACGGAGAAGATTGTGCAGCGACTGCTACGCCACGCGGCAAAACGCGCCGGGTGGCAAACAACGGTCCTCACATCCTTCGTCACACGTTCTGCTCGCACCTGGCGAATCGCGGTGCGGCGCCAGGCGCAATTGCGGCGTTGGCCGGCCATTCGGAGCTAAGCACAACGCAGCGATACATGCACTTGAGTCCAGCCGCCATCGAGAGCGCCATCCGTCTGCTCGATGGCAGTATGTTGGCAACGCCGCCGATGACACTCGCAAACGCCAGCAGCTAGAACAACTTAGGTCGTGCCGGAGGAGGGGGTCGAACCCTCACGACCTTGTGGGTCACGGGATTTTGAGATGCCGGTTTCTCGAGCGCATTCCTGGCACGCGCAAACGTCTGTATCAGTTCACCACCCGCTGGTTCCCCCTACCTTGGGAAACACAGTCGGCGTTTCGCAGCAGCTCGCGTACATCGGCCGCACACGCTATAGGCATTGAGGGACTGCGTCATGTGTTGTGTCAACACTTTGGGCGTTCGAACAGTGACAAGCACACAGCCGGACATCCGTCCTCAGTACGTCCGACTGCACGACATCGCATACCTCAGAGAAACCCCAGTGAGGGTGTGTTAAATCTGCCGAGATTTGGGAACACCGCCGCCGTATCCGCGCCGGCGAGTCCGTACCACGTGGCGAGTGTCGCCGCATATTCGTCGACGGAGCTGGTCGGAATCCATCGTCCTCGGGCGCTTCCGCCGGAATCCGCATCATCGGGGCCGTTTGCGGCAAGCGTCGGAAAAGTTCCGTAGAAGTCGCCGCCTTTAACGGCACCGCCCATCACGAAATGGTGCGCGCCCCACGCGTGATCGGTGCCGCTGTTACTGTTCGCGACGAACGTCCGCGCAAAGTCGCTTAACGTGAAGGTCGTCACCGCCGACGAGACGCCGAGTTCAATGGTGGCCGCATCGAATGCGGCCATGGCGTCGGCCAACTGGGTGAGCAAGGAGGCCTGCGTATTCGCTTGTTGGCTGTGTGTATCGAAGCCTCCCAACGAGCAGAAGAAGAGCTGCCGAGGTAATGCCAGCTTCGCCTGATTGAGCTTGATGAGCTGCGCGACTTGTTTCAGCTGATTGCCGAGGCCGGTCGCGGGAAATGTCGTCTGGACGGCGGGAAGCGTGCCCAGCAATTGGCTATTGGCGATCGCGTTGGAAAATGTGTCGCTGGCGCTGGCAATCAAGCGCTGATCGCGATCACTTTGGAGCAGTGTCTGCAGTGCCGCGTACCGTGACGGAGCAGTCGCTCCCGAGAATCCATTGAGTTGAAACGGTTGTCCGGGCGTGACGGCGAGTGGGCGAGAGACGTCAGCGGCGGTGAATGGCGTCAGGCCCGCGGAGGTGACCATCATCGGAAAACTGAAGGAGCCATCCAGTCTGTCCGCGGTCCGGCCCCCCCAGCCCGTGGCACTTGGGCCGGTCGACACGCACGTCTGCCATTGTGCCTGCTGGTCTGAATGCGAAAACAAATTGACCGGCACGAGTCGTGTTCCGGCGAGGTACTGCGCCCGGTTCAGTGGCTCCACAAGCGGCCCCACATTGCAGACGATGGCCAGCCGTTTCTGATCCCAGATGGGCTTGACGGCGCTCATGGCCGGATGGAGGCCGAACGTGCTCGCCACACTCGGCGGCGCCAGAGGCAACAGCGAGTCCACCGGAATGTTGACCCCGCTCGAGAGGCCGCGTACTCTGCTGTAGTCGGCGTACTGATCGATCGGAATGATGGTGTTGTTGCTGTCGTTTCCCCCGAACAGGAAAATGCAGACGAGCGCTTGATACCCGCCAGACTGCGCGAGGGCATTGACGAAGCCGAATCGCTGTAGGGCGAGCGCCGCCCCGCCCATCATGCCGGCGCCGTATTGGATGAACGCTCTTCGTGTCACCATGGCTATCGCTCCACTTGATACTGCGGTGAGGTTGCTGTCAGATACGCCGCCGTTCGCGCCCGCAGCAGAGCGTTAGTCGACGGAACCGCGTTGACCGCCGCGACAATCGCGTCATGCATGGCCGGCGACATCGAGCGATGCAGGAGCAGCATGTCCAAGTCGTCGACGAGCAAACTGGGATACTTTGCGAGCGACACGAAATGCGACAGATCGATAGTGGTTCCTGTCGGCCGATCCGGCAGACTGGGCGCAATGCTCCCGAACACAATGGTGTTGACGAAGTTGGCGCGGGTCAGCGCGCTGGCCGAGTCGTACAACTTGAACTCAGGTCCGCTCAGTCCCTGGCCGCCAACAATTCGGTACCCGGGCGGATAGAAGTTGAAGACTGACGCCGGCCGAAATACATCCTGCCCTTGCGCTGCAGAAAACGACGCCAGCACCCCGTCACTCGTGGCATTGAATGCACGCAGCACGCGGACGATGAACAGCGCCGGTTCGAGCAGATGGCCGTATGTCGGTTCGTTGTGGAAATCGCCACGGGCTTCGGCATCGAGCAGAATGGCGCGGACGACCTCGCCGAGATTACCGCCGCTGCTGGTGAAGACTGATGACACGCGCGCCACATAACCGGGGCTAGGGTTGCTCGTCACCAGGTGCTGAATCAGCTGTTTGCCAATGAAGGGCGCGACATTCGGATGCGCCGCGATGTCGTCTAACGCGGCGTGCAGATCGTCGACCGCAGACAGTCCGGATGGCACACTGACGCCGCTCAGCAAGTGCTTCGCCCCGGAATCGTGGTCGATCTCGACGCCGTTGACGACACGCACGACCATCGGATCGCGGTAATTGGGAATCCCCGTTCCAAACGGCGGGGCGAATACCCATCCGGTGAACACCCGTGCAAACTCGTCGACGACACTCTGGTCGTAGGTGGGTGTCGAAACGCCGAGCGCGTTCAGCTGGGTCGATCCGTCGGCATTCAGGTTGACCAAACCGATGCTGAATAACTGCAACACTTCGCGGGCGTAATTTTCGTTCGGCTTTGCACCGGTCTTGGCATTGGCCTTTTTGTTATTGACCATGTTCAAGTAGCTGCCCATGGCGGGGCTGAGCGTCACGTCCTCGAGCAATTGCCGGAACGTGCCGAATGCATCCCTGTACAGCACCTGCTGATAGGGCCCCATCCAGCTGGACAGCCGCACGTCGCTTCCTGACGTGACGAAGATCTGGCCCAAGGCGAATGCCACGCGTTGACGAAGCTGATCCTCTCCCTGCAAAGCGTTTTGAAAGAAGTGCTGTTGCACGGGATACATCGTGTAATTGTCCCGCCGGCACGTGCCGGTGCAGTCGACCGGTGCCGTCGATGGCATCGGCGGCAACGTCGGGTACGGCGTCAGGGGGGCAGCCAGTTGCTCGTCGAGGAACGCACTGATCCCGATGTCTTGAATGTGTGCGAGAAGCACTGGTGTCGGGCCAAATGTGGCCTGCTCCGCCAAGCGAACAACGTCTGATGAGAAACTTGCGTATGGCACTGGCCACTGCGCGTGTGCGGTGAGCCCGTACGTGCCGACTATCGCTGTCACACACACAAAGAGGAGTGCGTACCGCCCCCCAACCCTACTGGCGAACGTCGATGATTTCACGGGGCCCCTCCTGAATGCTGTCGTGTGTGCGGCCGTCAGCGATTCGCCATCATGTGGTCAGTGGTCAGCGCTCGGCGACACGTACATGCGAAATGCGCAGCTCTGCCATACAGTCGGTCCAATTCCGGGTGAGGCGTGATTAGACCACGGACGACGTCAAACGTGACAAGACTCCAGTCAGCAAATACCGATCGACTGTATGAGACGTCGTTGTGTCGCCCGAACAATTCTATTCGCGCCTTCCTATGACGCCGTCCACGGCTCGGCGGGTTGCTCAACCTCTATGAGAGGGCGGCGTGATCGTCAAGTCGCCCAATAAATGGAACATAACGGGTCCAATTTCCCCCGCGTTCAAGAATAAGAATTCTTCCTCGGTCGGGAGCCCAAGCCGGTCAGACGCCTGCGCTCGGACCCAGGAGTTTTGGGTTACTGCTTATCGTCGGCTTCGTCTGCGTGAGCGAAAACGGCGATGCACCCCTTCCGCTAAGACCAAACTGTGTGCACGTGCTGTCATCGGTCGCTGGCGCGGCGACAATCGCGGCGTTGATTTGAACAATCGTGACGATGTGATTGGTCTCGGCGAAGGCTGCGGGGTTCTTGCCTCGGACGTTCGGCACATTCTGCAGCCATGTACTGTTTCCGCGTCAAGGACGCCAAGCGACTGCACCAGCACCGCGACGGTGCTGAGACCGGTGACGTAGAAGCGGCCGTCGCCCGGGTTGTGCCACACCTCATCGCCGCCCCCCACTTGCGTTATGACGTTGAGCACCTGTCCCGTTAACGCACTCAGGATGAGCGGCTTGCCACATGCCGACACCAGGAGGTTGGAATGGTGCGAGGGCGATTCCGGTGATGCTCGCGCTCGCCGTGCCGGTGAGCGCCAAGCAGTTGAACGTGTAGGTTTTGTCAACCATCATGCTGATAGGATTAACCGAGCGATCGTCGGGTTGCCACCTGTCGGTCCGGGCACGGTGATCCAGAACTTGTGGATTTCGGGATCGCACAACGGCTGCTCCAACCCGCCGGCGCCCGTGAAGGTGAGGTCACCCAGTACTGCGTAGGGCGCATTTGCAGAAATGAAGGTCGCATACGGGTTCGTCATGTTATGCGCCGCGATGGACCGGAGAGCATTGTTGGCTATCAGGATGAGGTGATCGCTCGGATCGAACCCGAGCTCGTCCGCACGACCGCAGAAGTGCCCCGTCGAGGTCCCGTCGTCGCACGCCGGGATTGCCGTACTGATCGAAGCGATGATGTTCAAGTAGTCGGGAGAGTCCGGGTCGACGTCCGCACGCGGACCGTACTGTAGCCGTCACTAGCCCCACAACTTTCGGTTCGGGGTCATCAACACGCCGTTCGGTCCGGGGCCGTTCATCGCAGCCGTGCCGCCGGTACTGGGCAACGGCCCGGCCATCCCGCTCACGCGCCCCACATAAAAGTCGGTTTCGGCGTCGATAATATCCACCCCGAAGTTCGATCGGTCGGCGAAATAGTACCGCTCGGTTCCGAGATCGACCCACGCGATGTCGGCGCTCGTAATGGGGTTGCCAGCATGAGACCGACCGGCGTGTTCACATTGTGTTTGTGATGTGCACCGTCTTCCCGATCCTGATCGTCTCGATCTTTCTGCTTTCTGTCCTGGTCTGCGCCAACGGTCAACGGTAACGCGACAGCCAACGCCAACAACAGGGAAACGATCGGTCTCGTTTTTCATGGCACGCCTCCTTCTGACTGGAACCATGAGCGATGTGTATCGAGTCCGACTGAACCCGGGGTTTCGATTGTGGCGCTCAGAATGCGCACCGCTTGTCACAGCTGAACGGCGTGAATCGTGACGCCGCGCGTCGTGCGTGCACGCTCGAAGGCGCTATCCCTCTATCGTGCTCTTCGGGTTGTTGTTGCGGTGTGGCTACGGTTTGCAACAAAACACGAGCGACTCGAGCCGTTCACGGTCGACGGGAGGATGCCCGCTCGGCAAGGCCAAGCCGCCTGTTGAGCACCGCAAGGCGGGCGTCGCCACGCAAGAGCGTGAGCTCAGGGTAGTTCAAATACAAGCCGACGCGCTGAGGGCCGAGGTCGGCCATGCGGCCAAGCGCCTCGAATGTCCCGTCCTTGTCGCCGAGACCTGCCCGAATCAGAGCCTGCTCGTTGGGAAACGTCGTCTGCGCTGCCAACCGCCTGGCCTCGTCGCGCCGGCCCGAGCGCGCATAGGCGTATCCGAGCAGGCCGCGCGCTTGTGGATTCCGGTTGAGCCCCGGATCGTTTTCCAGCAGATCCGCTGCCTCGCGCGTCCTGCCTTGACCGTCCCGGACCATGGCCAGGCACTCGATCGCTGCCGCAACACTCTCACAATACTTGGCCGCTTCGTCGTACTGCCCTGCATAGGTGAGCACCATCGCGAGCGTCCGGTGAATCCTGAGTGACAAGGGATCGGTGTGCTCGGCGAGCCGCAATTCGATGAGCGCTTCGTCAAGCCGCCCCTGCACGGCAAGGACCCAATACGCATAGTCTGCCCGGACGAGCGATCCATTGGGATCGATTTGCATGGCGCGACGGAAGCTCTGCTCCGCGTCTGCCCACTCGCCGTTTCGCGCGTGCATCGAGCCAAGGGCGGCGTGCGCCTCCGCCAGCAGCGGATCCAACTGAATCGCCTTCTCCGCCATCATGCGCACGTTCGCCAGCTCGTCGGCCGGATGATCGAGCGCCACTATCACCGATCGCAACGCGTAATCCGAGGCAAGGGCCGCGTACGCCGGTGCGAAGGCAGAATCTTGCGCGACGACCTTCTGATATAGATTGATTGCCTGCCTGAAGAGAGATCCATCACGAGGACCATCGTACAGACGAATTTGGTTCGACAATTGGCGCGCACGCAGGTACATATCGTACGGTCCCGCACTGGTTTCGTACCGCCGCCGACCCTGCCCCAATTGCAGCCGCAGGCTGTTTGCCACCCGGGTGGAGATCTCGTCTTGAACGGCGAATAGATCCGCCGCGTCCCGATCGAATTGCTGCGACCAGAGCGGCACGTCGTCCCGTACCCGGATCAGCTGAGCGTCGACCCGTAGCCGCGAACCTATGCGCAGCACCGATCCTTCCACAAGGTAGTCGACGCCGAGCACTCTCCCCGTGTCACGGGCGTTGCGCGCGCGACCCTTAAGTGCAAACGAGGACGTTCGCGACCGCACCGCCAGACCCTCAATGATCGACAGGTTATGGATGATCTCGTCGGTCAAGCCATCGGCCAGATAGTCGGTGTCGGGCGCTTGATTCAGGTTGTCGAGCGGCAGCACCGCAATCGAGTAGGGTTCGGGTCGCGCACGCAGGATCCACGCGCCGGTCGCAAGCAGTGCCAGGGCCGCAGCGAGCCCGGTTGCCGCCCAGCGCCGTCGTATCGGACTGCGCGGCGGCTCGTCGGCCGACTCGACGAGGCTGAATACGGGCGTGTAGCCACCCTTCGGCACCTCAATCCGTAGGGTGCTGCTGCGCCCTGGGCCCGCGTAGTATTCGCTGAGCCTGGACCGCAGTCGTGCGGCTTCGGTGCGGACTACGGAGTCCTGCCTCGGGTCGAAGTCGGAGCGTCTGTTGAACACCTCGACGCCAATCACCGACTCCTTGATCTCATGTTCCTTTCCTTCGAGGTGCCGTTCCACGACGAACCGAAGAAAGCGCGAGAGCCGATCGTTGTGCGCGAAGCCGGGACTCGCCAGCACGCGAGCCAGTTCCGCGCAGATCGCGAGGGTGTCGACGGGAATCATGGGACGAAGGATCGGGCGCCTTCTGAGAGGTTCATACGTTTAATACGCCGATTCTACCCACTTCAACTTGCGGGCGCTGACGAAACGAGCGATCGTGCGCCTTCGAAACTACGCCGCTGCACCGAACGAAATGCGACCCATGGTCGTGATCCTAAGCGGCGTGCCTCAATGCCCGGAAAACACGGTTTCGATGCGCCGCCGTTGACAGACGCGAACGAAGCAAAAGAGTCTCCGACAGGGCAGGAACGAAGGGCACGCCGTTACCTTGGCGATCGCATGGCTCAGCCGGTTCGCTGACTGCAAATCGATTCGAAGGCTCCTCAGAGGAGCCTTCCAAAGGAGAAACGCGATGACAAGGACTTACACGTGTTTGATCGCATTCGCTGCCATCACCCTCATCGCTGCGGTCGCATCGGCTGACGAGCTCACCGATTGGAATCAGACGATGCTTCGCGCCGCACTCGTCGCAGGGACATCCCCGCCGGTGACTACGCGCGTGGCGGCCATCGTGCAAGTCGCGGTCTTCGATGCGGTGAATGGCATTGCCCGCCACTACACGCCCATCCACGTCGAACCGGCCGGGCCGGCCGGCGCATCGCGAGCTGCGGCGGCGGTCCAGGCCGCGTATGCCACGCTCCTGCAACTGTACCCGGCCCAAAAGAGCACGTTCGACGCCAGGCTCGCCGTCTCCCTGGCACGCCTCGGTGCGCGGGAGAACAGTGCCACCATCTCCAACGGGCGTGCGTGGGGCCAAACGGTTGCCGACGCGATCCTCGCCTGGCGAAGCACCGACGGGTTCACGCCGGCGCCGCCGCCCTTCCTCGGAGGAACGGCCCTGGGTCAATGGCGCCCCACGCCACCTGCGTTCGCGGCCGGCGCGGTACCTCAGTTCGCGTACATGACGCCTTGGGCGATCGCCGCTGCGTCGCAATTCCGGCCCGTTGGCCCGCCGCCATTGACGAGCACGCGGTACGCGCAGGATTTCAACGAAACCAAGCAGATGGGAAGTGTGTCAAGTTCAACACGCACGGCCGATCAGACGGTGTACGCATGGTTTTGGAACTCGGCCACTCCCAGCTTTCTCTGGAACACGGTGGCGGTCTCACTCGCAACTAGCCCGGCCTCGGAATCGGACGAGAAGGGCAGCCGAGACACACACGAAGAGCGTCACGATTCCACGTTGCAGAACGCGAGGTTGTTGGCCGTGTTGAATGTGGCGATCGCCGATGCAGCGATCGCGTGTTTCGAGGCGAAGTACACCTATGTTTCCTGGCGACCCGTGACCGCGATCCCTTTGGCAGCCACTGATGGCAACCCGAAGACGACCGAGGACGCCGCATGGATGCCGCTCTTTACGACACCGGCTCATCCAGAGTACCCCTCCGCCCATTCGTGTCTTAGCGCGGCGGCAGCGAGCGTTCTGGCGGACCGTTTTGGCGAGAACACGCACTTCGCTATGGAATCCGACTTGATGCCCGGCGTCGTGCGCGTGTTCAAGAGCTTTTCGTCGGCTCTGGAGGAAGTGAAGAACGCCCGCATCGTAGCCGGCATTCACTTTCGATCGGCGACGGACGATGGCGAGACGCTTGGCGCGTCGGTCGCCGAGTATGTCCTCGGCCACGCCGCCCAACCATTGCACTAAGGGACGCAGCGGGTAGGGCCCGGGGTGACGATTAAACCAGATTTTACCGCTTCGACGGAAAGGGCTCGATAAAACGGGCCCTTTTCGCGCATCCCGACACGCACTGCGAACGTTCTGCTAACCCAATCGTTCCGAGGCTGTATCATCCGTCACTTCATCGTTCACTCGTAAATCGCCGCCGAGAGCCCATAAAGTGTTGATGACAACAGCGCGACTGGCGCAGTGGTTCCACGGCGTACTGCTCGTCGATTATTACCGCTGGCGCAGCAAGCTGGCGACAGCAGATCGGCGTGGCACGCGGCAAAAAGGACTACTAACGCGGCTGGGGGCCGTTCGCGCGATGAAACAGTTGCTCCAAGCCCCACCAATGCGCGAAAGCCTAGAGAAGACACGATTGACGTGCGGTTGGTGAGGAGCGAAGCAAAGCTAGGTCTGCTGATGCATGAGCCGCAGCGTCGATGAATATCTGCGTTGCGGTTTCGTCGCACGCGTTCCAACGACTCGGAGCGCGTTGCGTTCGCGCAATCGCATTGCAGTTTGACACATGCGGGTGTTCGCCACATTCCCTCAATTGACATCGACGCGTCTCCCAACCACGACATTCGCCATTTGTCCGACAAAATACTCGACTTCGGCGAAGTGTTAGGATCATGCAGTCCTCCGCCCTCCTTTGAGCCTGCTGCCGCCGCGTTAAGCGGGTATTCGGCTACGCTCCAGACTCCGAGCTGAAACGTTACAAGTCTGGAGCAGCCATGTCCAAGAAGCGCACGGCACCCGTCCGTCCACCGCCCGAAGCTCGTCCAACAAATCGCCTGCTGGCCGCACTTCCTGCCGATGTTTACCGCGGCCTCCTTCCCGATCTAGAGACCGTTCCGATACGCCCGAAGATGACGATCCAGAAAGCCGGGGAACCGATTCGCCATGTCGTGTTCCCCAATGGCGGTGTGTGTTCGATCACCACGCTGATGCCCAATGGGACCATGGTCGAAGCCGCAACGGTCGGTGACGAAGGCATGCTGGGCATCGAAACATTTTTCACTGAGAATGCCATCGCGTCTGGCGAAACGATGGTGCAAGTGCCCGATGGAAGTGTGGTGAGGCTCAGCACTGAGGTCTTCCGCCGTGAGCTGGCCGCACGTGGATACCTGCACGACCTGATCGGTCGTTACGCGCAGGCGACCATCGCCCAGATGATGCAATCGACGGCGTGCAATGCCCTCCATCACGTCCAAGAACGGTGTGCCCGGTGGCTCTTGATGACGCACGACCGGATGCATGAGGAGGACTTCCACCTCAGTCATGAATTTCTTGCGGTCATGCTTGGCGCGCAACGTCCGACCGTCTCGGTTGTCGCTGGCATCCTTCAACAAGCCGGACTCATCAGCTACAAACATGGTCTCGTCAAAGTGCTAGACCGTGCCGGTCTCGAAGCAGCGTCCTGCGAGTGCTACCTCATTATCCGAGCGCACTTTGACCGTTTGAAGGCTTAAAAGAATTTACCCTCCAATCCGTCATCGACCTGACAGTTCCAAGTCCCCCAGTTTGCTAGGCTGGGTTCTTCGCAGTTCGCACAACGCGCCGATCACTCCATAAGGAACCCTTGGTCATGGTGTCGCCAGTGTTTGAACACTTATTGGTTCGGATTCGCGCCGAATACCGTGAAATGCCCGGACTGCAATTGACGTTGTCGCAGGCGTGTCGCTTATGGCAAATCGACGCTGCCCTGTGTGAAACCGTGCTTCAGACACTCGTTGAACGGGGCTTCCTGATTGTCCGACACGACGGCAGATTCATCACACGGTCTAATCCGGGGATGAAATTCAACGCCGTCAAGGCCGACTCGAAGATGTTAGAACTGCAGCGCCGCGCATGATTCACGCGAAAGATACAGACCACCACACTCCTTCACCTATCGACAGTTTTCCTCGCCGGCTCCGCTAACTATGTTGCTGGGGAAGCCGTTCGGCATGATGATTTTCGTCTGTATGCGGAATTGTTGGAGATGTTGAAATTCCACAGCGTCGAAATAGATGACACGGCGGAGGCGCTGACGTTGCCGATGTGATCGTGACCGATGTCCGCGTCGCCGGTCCATTCGATGGCCTCGAAGTGGTCAGCCGTATTCGCGCAGACCAACGAACCACCGATAAATCCGTCATCGTGATCACCGGTGGCACTGCCGACGACGATGAGCAGCGCGCCTATGGCGGCAGGCACTGATGGCTTCTCACAAAGCCCTGTCTTCCCCACACCTTTCTGCACCGTCATACCTAGCGGCTACCGACGCCCCTACCACGTCAAACGATTGGACTGTTGGGAGAAGGACGTTTTCGAGATGTATCACCTCGCCGCGTGATCCCTGGATTAGATGCCCACCCGCGCGGAAGAGAGTGGGCCGCCGATGCCTAGGCCAATTCCCAGGCCTCCTGCCCGTCCACCACGTCCGCCTGCCGAAGAAGGACCGACGTTCGCGACCTGTCTGACAAAACCTGACTCTATTCGGGAGGGGTCGCCTGAACGCGTAGCTTGCGCTCACCGGCTCCGAATGGTGCCATTCATGAGCACAGAGAGGACAGCGATAGTTAATCGTGCGGAGACCATCATGGCCCATGACTAATGAGACCGGCTCGCCCCTCACGGTCTTACAGAGCGGACATTGTGAGAACCGACGGTCATCTGACTCGGCCACGCAGACAGGCTAGCAACGGAGAGAATATTTTCTGTCGGACCGCGGATTACAGGCGGCGTTTCTTGAGGCGGCCCTAGCGTTTGGCCTGTGCGACGTTGTAGTCGGGTCGTCAGCCGGGGAACGCTATGGTCGCCGCGTTCGCGCGATCCAGTGATGGCCGTACCAGCGACACGAATATCAGCGGGCCGAGCTTAGGGGTTGGGCTTCTAGCCCCTCAATCTCCCGCGTCCGCATTGCAGCCAGCGAGTTTTGGGGGCGACCTGCTTGCTGGTGCTGAGCTACGCTGCGTGATCTACCTGAACGCTTCGGATGATCGGGATCCGTCAATGTCCCGCACGTCGCCGTAAACAACGGCTAGGCTTCTTTCCGTAACCAGACGATTTCACTCTCTGAGGGAATCAGAACCACTCACGTTGAGAAGAATCGAAACAGGGAGGGTGGGACGGCGTTCTTCTTACTCGCAGGTGCTCACATTTGCCACGGGGGATGATCGGCGCGTTTCAAGGTGCCACCGTGAATAGCGAGACGGAGCAGGAACGCTCAAATGTCATCCCGGTCGCGCGTGTGGTCTTTGTCACAAGGATCCTTGCGAGCGATGCGCCCGCTGGAACGCGCCCGAATCAATCGTGACGCCCCGGCCGGAGACGGTTTGGAAGTTGAAGGCATCGCCCTCCACTTCGACGACCATGAATGTGTTCTCGATATCGTCCCCTTTTTCCGTTAACTCGGATTGTTTCCGGATATCGCCCTTTCGCAGCTTTGCGGAGCCGCCACACGTGAAGTAGTAAATACCCTTTTGCGGTTTGACGCGCTCGTAGAAATGCTCGTGGCCAGCAAACACGACATCCATCCCGTACTTGACGAAGATCGGCTCGACCAGCGCGCGCAGATCGGTCTCCGAACCATGGGCGGCCCCTGACGAATAGAGCGGATGGTGGAAGTACGCCATCTTCCAGGGGGACTTGGAATCCTTCATCACGCGCTCGAACCAGTCGAGCTGCTTGCGATCCATGTAGTTCGAATCGAGAACGAAGAAGTCGATGTTTCCCTTCGTGAATGTGTAAAACCGCTCGCCGTTCATATTGAACGGCCTGTAAAACCGCTGGTTGGGATCGTCGTGGTTGCCGAGCGCTGCGTAGAACGTGACGCCAGCATCGATCAGCGGCTTATAGGGCATCTCGAACTTCGTGTGGAAATCCTGCGGCCGTTCCGAGCCGTAGATGTTGTCGCCCACCATAATCGTAAAGGTGAACGGGGCGCGCTCACGGAACAGCGCGAGTTTCCTCCCGATTTCGTACTGCGCCTTATCACCGGTGCCCGTGTCGCCGATCACGGCGAAGCGTGTAGAAGTTCTTGCGAGCGGCAGCGTGACCGTTTGTGCCGTCCCCATTATCGACAGCGCAACGGCGAGGATAAGCGCCGCCGCGACGGTGCGAACGTCGGCCTTGGAGATCATGGGTGGGCCTCACGGCCGGCGGTTTTGGCGGGTGCCGCGGGGACTACGTCGGGAATGAAGTCGACAATCAAATTGGCTTTGATATCGCGAAGGATGAGGTGCCGTCCAAGAAATCTATATTCCAAGTCGTCGGGCAACGTTGGCAGCTTCAGCAGCAGCGCTGGCGGCATCGTGGCCAGCGGCAACGTCGTGGGGTAGTCGGTGTTGATTGCCGGGGGGACCTTCACCGGCACCTCAACGAGAATGGCCTTCTGGTCCGCGAGCGACCGCCGATTGAAATCCTCTGCGACGATGGCGCCAATTTCCTGGGCGGCGGCCGCCGAAAACACGTCACCCGGTTGGGCGCCCGCGCGCGCGACGCGAATCGCGTCGCCGAGCGCTTTCTCGCGACCGGACACCTGTTGAGGATCCGATGTTTCCCTCAGGCTCGGCACCCGTGCATCCGCCGCGTTATGGATTCTGATGTAGGCCTTCACGCGGTCGAAGAAATCTTTGAAACGAGGGTCGCCGACTGGATTCGGCGCATCGGCCGAGTTCGCGTCGAGCGCATTCACTTCCTTGACCGTGGCGGCCGGTTCTTTCTTGCAGCCCGTGATGAACAGGCACGCGGTCAGCATGCTGCCGAAGGCGACCAACACGAAAATAAAACGTCGCGGCATAGCGCCGGCTGGCTCGCGTGCAAAGAGCTTTCCGTCTCCGCCCGAGCTGATCCGCTGCGCCTCTCGCGTGCTCTCGACGACGTGCGCAGGTACGAAATGCCCGTTCGGCTGCAGACGTTCGGGAAGAGTGACGCCGCGCAGATTGCGGAGGGCTCGGTGGTGGCCAGGCCTTCGCCACCGTCAGCGACAGCCGCGGGTCAACGCTTTAGAGTTCGCGAAGCGCCCCGTGAGTGACGCCGGCATCAAGGCGAAGCTCGCGGCTAGGCTGGCGCTAGCCGCGGAGCGGCGCCATCGCGCAATCGGCACGTCTAATGGCCAAACCCATTTCCTAAAGCGACGCCAACGAAACACGTTCATCCGCCGCGGGTCGGCCCCATACGCCTTTGACACGGTGGCCAGCGCCGAACTTCCACTCGCCGATTCCGAGCGGCGCCACTCTCGAAGCGATCGGATCAGGGCACCACCAAGGTCCCAAAATGGGGCAGGATCGGCAATACGATGAAGTTTGCGCTCCTGACGTCGTCAGGAGCAAATGGCGCACCGCCCACTGACATCGAAGAAGATGTACGTCTGAGTACCGTCGGGAAGAATCGATGAAGCGAACGTGGCCCATGATTGCCGTCAGAGACGTGAGCGCGAGTGCCACTTGGTACACGCGACTGTTGAGCGCGAAAAATAACCATCCGGGAGCCATCGTGTTTGATCAAATCGTTGACACTGACGGCACCGTCTTGCTGTGTCTGCATCATTGGGGGCCGTCGGGCCTGCGCGGTGATCACCACTACGCGCCCCTTTCGCAGGCTGACAACGGACAGATAGGAAATGGTCTCCTCTTGTGGTTTGTCGTTGACGATTTCGATGCAGCCTGGGAGCGAGCACAGCAAGTCAGTGCCTCCATTGTGGAGCGACCGAATGACGATAACGGCACCTTTAGGAGAGCGTTCGTGCTCCGCGATCCCGACGGGTACTATGTAGCCGTTAACGAGGTGCGCGAATAGGATTTCGGCGAATCAAAGGACAGTTATCGTGGGCAGTGCTCGACCATTTCGCGCTGGAATTTCGCGGAATTCAATCGGAAACGGGCACGGCTACATGCTACCGATCAACGAGCCATCGAGGTCAGCTCCGACGAAACCCTGCCTTTGCAACCTTCGGCCGGCGCAACGGCTTCGCTAGTGACCTATCCTACGGACTGCCGATGGAGACCACCACCGGCGACACGCTTCAGATACAGTAGGAGTTCTATTTGGCGTTGTCGAAAGAAGTGCTGGAGCCGACCTCGAGCAGGATGGAACGATCCGATAGTCGAGCGATCTTGAATTATCGGGCAATCTTCGTGATCTTCGCAATCGCTCGGTCTACTTTCTCAAGCTGTTTAAGTAGCTTGTCGTATCGCTTTGGTGACAGCGACGTCATCGCTGGAATAGTGGTCAAGCGACGTAATTCTTCGCTCTGCGTGATGAGACGTTGGACTTCGGCTTTAGTGGTCACCCTCTGGGCCTTTTTCTTTGACATACAATCCTTACAGAGCATTACGCACGCAACTGAGCGCGTCACTGTCACTTCTTGGTCGTTGCCACCTTCGCTGCGGCCCAGCGTTTCTTTTGCGCTGCTGAAATCTTCGCCCTCGCAGCCGCTGACATCTTGCGCCTCTTGCGAGTTACGTTTTCGTCCTTATGAGCGCCAGGGCCGGAGACCAAGGGACTCGCAGCTCCGCCCAACTCTAACGATGAAATCGCGGCTCTGATGCCGGCCAGTTGTTTCTCGAAGTGGGCTTCTGCTTGTCGTAAGTCGGACAGTAGTCCTTCAAAGTTGGCCATTGTTCTCCTGTCTTGTCAAAGGGCTGAATGTAGCCTTTCTTTAACAGGAACGCAAATCGCAGGAGCGGAAACAGCACGGAGTTGGCAAGACAACTTTCGTCGGCTTCAAGTCTTCAGCGGTCAGTCACGCCTTCGTAGCGGTGGTAATTGTTTCACTCGGTGAAGGCATCACTCCAGAGTCTGTCTCGCTGAGTCTTTCCGGTCGGCGCCAAACTAGTCCCAGTCCGGAACTTCTCAACACGTATGCGCCCACTTCGTTGAATTTCCCCACGATATGCGCCGTAGCATTGTCGTCGCGGCGTCACACTCCAGCGATCATAGCGGCCTGGAACTTCAGGCGATTGACGGCGGGCGTCGGTTTCCGCATGGAAATCGGCGCGGTGAGCGGTTCGTAATCATCGTGGGAAAACTATCTGGAAATCAGCGGTGCCGGCGATCATGCTGACGATGGACGAACCGACTGCTCGGCGGCGTGAGCAAGTTACGGCTCTCTATCTGAATCGGACTACGCGAGCCGGAACTGAAGATCACGAGCTACTTTACGGGGCGCCGGTCGGCCTCGCCGATGGCTTCTGGAGGCGCGCAGTTAAGAATCACAACGTCGAGCGGTATCGGACACTGTTTAAAGATGGTTCGGCTGCAGAAACGATCTTGCACGGGCACTGGCGGATTGCCTTTCGGCACCACTGCATTCGGCAGGTTCCAGAAAACGAGCTTGTGAATAGACTCGTGAATGTCAGCGACGTCGTTGAGCGCCTCATCCGCGAATTCGCAAGGGCTTACAGGCTGACCGTCACTGAGAACGCTGCCAACAGCGCGGTGACAATTGTCGGTTCAGCGTCATCAAGGACAATGAACGGTACATATGTACGCTTTCGCGGACGGTGCGTCAGAAGCGTGCGGGGAGGCGTTCACACGAGATACCGGGGCGTCAGTAAACGGTCGGTTACAAATCTCCTGCGGCGAACTCGCTGAAGATTTAGTGTTCGATGAGAATTAACCGGGTCGCACGTAAATCCGAGTGGACCTGCAGTCCCTAACGCATTGCACCGCAAGAGTGTGGTCGACGGACTGCAGGAAATCATGCTTCGCATGATCGGTCCTGAATTGTCCTCCGCGAGATTTTACCCCTCGAAAGACACGGAGATAACGGCCAGTACAGCCCGTTGGAGACTCGGTGCGACTACCTGTTTTCATGCACCGCTGATGAGGAGCTATCGGTGCAGGTTGGAGGTCCGATGCGACAACCTCTAAAAGTAGGCTTCGCCCAGTAAATCGGTCCGGCACAAATAATCGACGGCCTTCCCAATAAAGTCTCGACGGTGGTAAAATCGCGTCACTTTCCTGACGTTCCTGCCGAATAGCGGTAGCAGCCTCGCTAAAGCGAGGAGGCCGTTATCGTGGCAGAGGCATCATCCCTATCGATTGTTTGTCCGCTCTGCCAGTCCACCCGCGTGCGGGTCATTGCACAGCTGCCGACGCTCTTGGCCTGCGCGTGCAAAGTGTGTCGAAGCGCAATTCACCATTGCCCCGCCAGTTGAGCCCATTGAGCCGAAACGCGGGGCCAAGCGGCGGCGATAGACGCGGAAAACCATTTCAACACCCGGACCAATCCGATGCCAGAACTCCGTTCGGAATCACTCGACGCCATTGTGGCGGCGTTGAAAGTCATCTCTGTCCAACTTGACGACATCAAGCAGCGGATTCACGATCAGCGCGAAGCGACGATCGGCGAGATCGAAGGCCGCAAGGTCTGACCCGCGAACGCCGGAGCGCGCCCAAGAGCCCCACAGCTAAGGGGCCAGCGTCATTGCAATTGATTGGCTATGACGCCAACCCGCGACGCCGCGATCATCACGACGCTGTTTTGCCTCGGGCTGCGCGTCAGCGAACTCGTGGGCCTGAACCTTGAAGACACCGATCTCGAGCGCGGAGCACCTGGATCAACGGTAAAGGCCGGCGAGAGCGCGAACTGGTGCCACTGCCGCTGCCCGTGGTGGCCGCTGTGAGGCGGTATCTCGTCCATCGAGGGGCGACGGCCGGCCGCTGTTTCAATCGCGCGGAAACCGCGGCACGGCGCGTAGCGGACGGGTCCACACTCGGTCCGTGCTGCGCATCGTGCGCGAGCTCCGTCAGCGCGTGGGACTGCATGTCTGGTGTCACGGCCTACGCCACACGTCGATCACGACGGCCATTGAACGGGGCCAGCAGGCGGGCGTCGGGCTCGATCAGATCCGCTCGTTCTCCCGGCACCGCAGTCTGGCGACGATGTTGATCTACCGGGACGAACAGAATCGTGATCGCGCCTATCGAATGCTGGCGGACGTCGTCGCCAGTGCGTTGAGTGACTCGGAAACGGCGCTAGGGTAGGACGCGTCCGATCACGACGCCGACCGAAAGAACGATCAGCACGAACAGCGCGAGCTTGGCGTACATGGGTTGAATCATCGCCCTAGCCTACGCCCGTGAATTGGGTTTGTGAACCGGATAATTACCGTGCGAACTGCCACGCCGACCGCTGGCTGTTCACGGATGAGTGATGAGAGCGTGGACGAACGTTGAAGCTAAAAAAGCGAGAGATTGAGGGCGAACAGCGAGCGGCCGTGGCATCTCGGCGTTTCGAAGTGACCACGACCGCCCACGCGAATTACCGCGATTCGTTCTCAACGCGCCGACGGGCCCAGGCCGCGCCGAGGAGGCCCATGCCGAGGAACATCAGCGTCGACCCCGAGTCGGGAACATTCGCCGGAACGACCACCTTGCCGGTTGCGGCATTCGTCGTCCCATCGTTCATGCCGCCGTTTTGCGTATCCTCTGAACTCCACTGGCCGAGAGGATTCGATCCAGTGAACGTGCTGGTGGCGGAGAAACCCGAGAGGACGAATGGGCCAATCAGAGGTGCGCCGCCGCCCGTGTAGTACCACGTCAGGTTCGCGATTGACGTATCGGCCGCGACGATATTGCTGTCCGTCGGTCCGATGGCCTGCGACAGAAATGTCCACCCTGCTGGCTCAGTGTGGGCGCCTGTAAAACCGGCGAAGTCGTAAATGGTGAAGTAGTCGTCGTACATCGTTCCCGGGGAGATAAACGGTGTTGTCGCCACGTTTGGAACCAACCCGAGGTCACTGACCCGCCCCGCGGTATCCTCGGAAATCGTGTAACTGAACACTCCGCCGACGACGCCCCCGCTCGTTACCGTGATCGTTTCGGCGTTCGCCGATGCAGCCACGGCGACGAGCCCCGCCGCTGCTGCAATGCCCGTGAGAATTTGCTTCGTCATGCTCACTCCTCGCTCGGCTCATAGCAAATCGGCTGCCTCTAAAGTGCCTTCCCTGGTCAGGGCTGGCGCAAGCCTGTAGAGAACATATAAGAAGCCAGTTACGGACATTTAGCAGAGTTAACGTGACCGGGCGACGCCGCAGCGATTGTAAAGAGTTCCGACGAAGCGCTGGGCTATAAAGCGGAAACCTGAGTCCGTGAACGGACATTAACTGTCTTAGGAGCCCGATTCAGCCACGAGTTGACGGCGCTCAGGAGTTCCGCCGCGGCCCGATCGGCGGCGCAATCGCCGCTCGAGTTCCATCTGCTCAACCAATTCGTAGCGCTTATGCCGTTGAAAACGTGCCCGACGTGCGTGCGGACGGCCCGCCCTCGTCGTCTGCCTGAATTCACGCAAACCATCACGGCGAAGGGTTTCTACGTATCGCTGCGACCACTGCGGGAACGACTTGGTTATTCCCAAGGACGTACCGGAATCACCGCTCGAACCATCATGAACGGAATTCTGCCGCAAGAAGAGCAGCCTGATTGACGGGAGGTGCGGAGCCCGGGCGGAGGTTGGGGTGCTCCAGGAGTGTTACAACCCGGCTGGAGGCTTTCGGGACGTGTAGTTTGATTTTGTAGATTTCAGCGCACGATCGGCGCCAGATTCTCAACGGTGTCGAATCGTAAAACGAATTCGCCCGCGCATTGCGCTTGGTGGTATCCCGCGTGCATGGGATGCGTCTCCGCGGCGCCATTGGATGATCCGCGCGCGCATGCATCGCGTCCGAGCGCTCGCATCTTTCGGATGTTTTAGGAAACAGCGACCAACGGCCGATCGACTTTACTCTTGCGCGATTGTGGCGAGGCGAACGAGACGCGCAGGTATTCGTCACACAGAAACGCCCTCTCGCTTGGCCAGATCGCACGTGCGGGCCGTGTTCTGCCCGAGTGACCGTGTCGAAGAGCGCTTCAGCGCAAAAAGTAGTTGGTCGGCCTCCCTGACCCGATCCAGAACATGACAGCCCAAACGCACACGATAGCCGCGAGACCAACGCGGCTCGAAGGCCGATCTTCCCGTATGGCGGCCTCGAGTCTGAACTCCGCCATCAGTGAAGGCGGAATCAAGCGCACAGTCGCCGAGATGCCGACCGGCACGATGATCAGATCGTCGACGTAGCCGAGAATGGGAAGGAAGTGTAGGAATCAAATCGATGGGACTGAGCGCGTAGGCGGCGACGGCTCCGGCCAGCGCCTTCGCATACCACGGGACTCGTGGGTCTCTCGCCGCTAGCCATAATGCAACGACATCACGGTTGATCGAACGGGCCCACTGTTTTGCGCGCTTGAGCACGAGGGAAATTCTATGGCACCGACGCTCGTCCAATTTTGGTGTAGATGATTTTGTGCTGCTGAAAGCCCTCCGGCTCAATCTGTTTCAACACGTTTCAGGAAGTCGCGGATTTTCGGAATGTTTTGAATGTTTGCGCCGTCAAAAGTCCAAGTCGTTGCTGTACGTGGCGAACCGATTACGCTGACCCATTGGCGTTTGGCGATCGAGACGTAGAAACGTGGCGCTCCCGCACGTGAACGCCTCGGGGCCGCTGAACGCTCGGAGATCATTGGCACTGAGCCCTGTTTGTTCCGATAGCCAGGTCATGTGCTGTATAGGATATGAACGCAGCGCCATTATGAAGACGTGACCGCCTCGCTCCTGGTAGTCGGCCGCGATCCGTTTGATGGCGTCGACGGCATCCCCTCGTGTTGGGGATTTCGCGACTTCGTCCAGGAAGCTGATGACGTCGCGATGATGAACACCATGTAGGTATCCTGCCCAATTCCACTCAGTGGCGAGGAACAAATCCTCTTTCTGCATCTGACCGGCGACACACGCGGCCATTTGTGTCGACGCGGACGTTTCGAAGTGTCCGGGCGCCACGGACATGAAGAGGTTCATCATACCGAGGAACGCGAATGAGGTCGGCAGGACCAATGTGAGAGGTCGCCACGCTGCCCGTGGTTTCCACGCCACGGCCGTCAATGCCGCCAAAAACACGTTGGGCATGACAAACCATCGTGGCTCAATCGGTTCCCACCAGACGACAAACGGCACATATGCGGCAAAGAGCACGAACAACCCGAAGCCCGTCCGACGATCGTCCTCTTGAGTCGATGGCTTGAACCAGAACAAAGCGATCAAGGCACCGGCGCTGACCAGACATCCGACAGGGGCGATCCAGCCCCCTGGCATTCCGCCGAGGCTGATCAGTTGGAACGGTATCCGCGTCGTCAACTGGTCGATGCCGGCGACACTCCTGAAGACGGTTCCTGGCGCCACCAGCAGCCGACTGAAGGTCCACGCACCGTACATCGGCAATGTCGTGCCGTCGTGAGTCGACATCCATCGCAGCAGCTCGGAAGCGTTACGGGCACGGTGCATGAAGATACCGACGCTGACGAAGATGGCGCTGACGAATATACCCGCCGTTCCGCACAACAGCATCACGCGGTGCGCTTTTCTCACAAACGACAACGATCTATCGATCAGTATCGCGGCGGCGAGTGCCGGCAGCAGGACGACGTTTGCCTGGCATGCCAGGATCGACAGGCCGGTGAGGAAGCCGCACGCCACGAAAGACCACATCGACTGGGCGTAAACAAAGAGCGCCAAGCTGGCGGCGACCATCATCGAGGCGAGAGTGAAGTAGGAGACATCCGTGCTAAGGGTCCAATAGGACCATGACGTTCCGAGGGCGAACGTGGTCCAGATCGCGATGACTGGATTCTCTGAGAGGCGCTCAAGGGCTACATACACGAATCCCAGGCCGAGCGCACCGAACATCGCACTGAGCACTTGCAACGTCAAGACGGAATCGACGACGGATCCGGCGCCGACGAGACGGCAAACCAGAAAACCCAGCGGCCGGAACAGCATATGGTTCCGATTGACGAGATCGATCATTGTTCCTGATTCGACAGCGGCAACTTCTGAAAGGCCGTTGGGATCGTAATTTCGAGTCAGGAGAGGCAAATAGAGACACAAGCCGATGCAGGTGACGAGGAAAAACCAAAGGATTGGGTGATCGAGGTGCGTGCGATCGGGCTGCGCGACGCGCAAAGGTTTCTCTGAGACACTTTCATCGGGGGTCCGTGAGGTCTTCTATATACCTCTTCAGATGTAATTGCGCTTAGCCCGTTGATTTTGGTCCCGCTTATTGACCACATTGCTCGTCGCGCGCCGCCGGCGCGGACTACGGGATTTGCGGTCGCTGGTTGAAAATCCTACCTATCATGGTGTCGGGATCACGCAGTACCGCGGTTTGGAAAGATCGACGACGTCACTTTTCTGTGTCATGACTGGAATTGTAGGCACGACAGACTTCGACGAAGGCTCAGCATGCCGGCGCGAATCCGTGTTTTCACAGTACCCACCGGCAGCTGGTAACGCTCGGCGAGTTCGGAATGCGTGAGTCCGATAAAGTACGCTTGTTCGATCAACTTACGTTGATCTCCAAGGGAGCGTGTCCAATGCCCGCGTGACGTAGCGCTGCCGTTCAGTGAGCAGCGCGCGCATCTCCGGAGTTTCGAGGACGATGGGATCGATCGTGGTCGCCTCGACGGATTTGGACTGCACCGCGTTTGAGCGCAGTCGATCGAGCGCTCGATTGCGTGCAATCCCGATCAACCACGCGAGCGGCGAACCGAGCGACGCATTGTAACTGTCGCTCCGGTTCCAGACCGCGATAAAGACTTCTTGAAGGACTTCTTCAGTATCGTGACGTTGTCCGACAATTCCGAGAATGAGCCCGAACAGCAAACGGTTGTGCCGATCGCATAGGTCGGCTACTGCGGTGGTGTCACGCGAGACGATGCGCTCAATCAACGCAAGATCCAAGGCTGCTTGTCCTGCAGCGGAGGCGCTTGGGGACCGCATCGTGGGTCACGAACTGCAAATTCTTGCCGATGATCGCCAGTCGTGAGCTCGAGTGGCCTGCCTAATTGCGACTGCCCGCGCCTGTCCAACACGTTGGGAGTTTGCGTGGCGTCCCCCCCGCTTCAGCCGTGGTAACCGAAGATCAACGTTAAACATGCTCGCGCCGATCGATCTGCCGGCCGATGACGAACTGCAAGGCGGCGTTTGAGGCATCTTCAGCCATGTTCAAGCAATAAAAGCAAATATTGATTGGGATGAATTCTCTCGCCCGGCACGCTCGTCCAGTGTTTTGTTCCTCAGATCCGCTGAGGACTTGCCGACGTCGGTGCTGGATCGGGTAACGTCCGCCGACAACTCCAGCGCTTCGCGCGGTAATGTTAAATACCGACTCGTCCGCCTATGAGCCCCGTTTCATCTTCTCCCACCGCTCGGCGCGTTTGCTTTGTCCCGCTGTCAAATAGCCATTCATCGGAAAGTGCAGAGAGGATCGGGCCTTCTTCGAGCCACAGGACAGGTCGTCCTTTTCAATCTTCGCCGCGCGCCGCCGCCATCTCTTTGTCAATGAGGGCCAGTTCAAGCGCATCGGTTGCTGGAGAGGTGGCATGCCAGAGGCTACATCTCGGGCCGCCGCCGCCGCAGGCCGCGCTCGCGCTCAATGCGGCGACGACCAGTCGAAGCTCGCTGAACGCCGCGGCGTCACTGGTGGAGCGCACTGGGCACGTGAGACGCGAAGCGAAACAGAACGCGCCGCGTAGAGCTGCAAAGCTGGACGAAGCTCCATCCGTAATTCAACATCCGAATGCCGGAAAACAGGCGTTCGAGTTCGGGTGTGCATTTCCCATAGCGGAACTAGTCGCGTCCCGCACGGTCAACATCATCGACGCAATGCAGGTCAAAAGGACTGATTCAGATTTTGGGGAGGCATCGGCAAGGTTCATGGCGCAACTAACGCAGTCGGCGCGTGCGCCCGACGGTGCCATCCGACGGTGATCCCTTGTGAAACGCCCGCGCGGCGGCAAGCGCAGGTGGACTTGGCGACATTTCGGTGCCAGTGTTAGACACCGCGCTGAGGTGATGTTTATCGCGGCAAACCCTCCTTCGCGCGAGTCAACTAGTCTCTTCAGCACGGCCGACGGCGCGAAGTAGAATGTGCTTGCGCAACCACAGAGTGTGCGCCGGATGAGCGGTAGCGTACGTCTCCCCATCGGCACGGAAATTGGGCCCTACCGGATTGAGTGTTCGCTCGGCGAGGGTGGCATGGGCGTCGTGTTCAAGGCGCTCGATACCAAACTCAATCGCCCCGTTGCGATCAAATTGTTATCCGATCAACTTGCCGACACTACGGCGCGTGGCCGTTTTCAGCGGGAGGCGCAAACTGCCTCCGCCCTCAATCATCCGCACATTCTTACCGTCTACGATACCGGAGAATTCGAGGGGCGACAGTTTCTTGTCACTGAATTTGTTGATGGAGGGACGCTCACCACGTGGTTGAAACAGGGGCGTACATGGCGCCAGATTATCGAGCTGCTGACGGGCGTGGCGGACGGATTGGCCGCGGCGCACGACGCCAAAATTCTTCACCGCGATATTAAGCCAGACAACATCCTCGTCGCGAAGAACGGTTATGCGAAGCTGGGCGACTTCGGCATCGCAAAGCTCGTTGATATGACGACCAGCCTGACTAGCACGGTCACGTTACCTCAGACGAGTCCGGGTGTGATCATGGGCACGATTGCGTACATGTCCCCCGAGCAGGCTCTTGGCAGGGAAGTCGATGCCCGTAGCGACATCTTTTCGTTCGGTACTGTTCTATACGAATCGCTTACAGGCCGGCGACCCTTTCAGGGCGCCAGCGACCTCCAAGTGCTGCAAGCGGTGCTTCACGAGGAGCCTGCGTCTCTTAGCACAAAAATCCCCGCAGCCCTCCACGCCGTGGTCGAAAAAGCGCTGGAAAAAGATCCGGCCGATCGCTACCAGACAGCACGAGAGCTAGTCGTGGATATGCGGCGTGGCGTGCGCAGCCGAGTTCAGCCTGCGGGGCGGATCATGACGCCGACCGCAAGATGGGTGGCGGCGACGGCAATCGTCACGTTACTCCTGGGTGGTGCCGTGGACCGTTGGTTTCTTGAGAGCGCAGACTCGAGCTGGAGAAACCCACTCGATGGTGCCACGTTCACTCGGCTCACCGATTTCGAAGGCGTAGAGTCCGACGCCGCCATCTCACGGGACGGAAATCTCGTGGCGTTTATTTCCGATAGAGCAGGCACGCGAGACGTCTGGGTGCTCCAGCTGGGAAGTGGTCAATTCGTGAACCTGACCGAAGGAAAATCGAGGCTGGCGCCGACGCAGAGCCTGAGCTTCACGCCGGACGGATCGCAGGTGACGTTCAGCACCGTGCGCGTCGACGCCAGCGGGAAACAGATCATCAGTACGTCGATCGTGCCGTCCATAGGCGGGCCAGTTCGCCTCTTTCTTGACGGACGTCTGTGGCCGATCTGGTCACCCGATGCAAGCCGCTTGTTGTTCTTTTCTCTTGTCGGCGACAAAGATGTCGTCTACACAGCAGAGCCTGATGGAGCGAACGCCCGTGAAGTCTTCCCGGTGGTGCCGGGCGAACACAACCACTACGTCACCTGGGCGGCCAACGGTCGCGAGATCTATACGGCGCGCGCGACAGAGAATCTGCAGGAGTTTGACATCTGGCAGGCGACGGTGGGCGGCACCCCCGTCCGGCTCACCTCGCACAACGCATACGTCTCCTACCCAACAGCGCTAGATGACCACACGATGTTGTATGTGGCAGCGGACGAAAATGGCGCCGGTACATGGCTCTATGCGTTGGATCTCAAGCGGCGCGAAGGCCATCGTGTGAGCGTGGGCATTGAGCAGTACTCGTCGATCGCCGCGAGTGCCATCCTCGCTGGCCGACATCGGCGCCTCGTCGCGACGGTCTCAAGTCCGACGGGTGCGCTGTGGTCGGTGCCGATTACCCCTGCGCCGTCGACAGAGGCGTCAGTGACACCCTTTTCTGTCCCCTCCTCGGAAGTTTCTTCGCCGCGATTTGGTCCGGACTATCTTCTGTACTTGTCGTCGCGAGACTTGGCGGACGGTCTGTGGAAGTTGCAAGACGGATCAGCGTCAGAATTATGGAAGGCGACCGAAGGCGCCGTACTGGCCGCTCCCGGAGTGTCGGCGGATGGCGGGCACATCGCGATCGCCGTCATGAAACTGGGGCGTCCGCGGCTGTACGTTCTGACAGCGGATGGGGCGAATCGTGAGCCACTCGCACCTTCGTTGCGCGTTCGCGAGGAACCTTCCTGGGCTCCGGACGGCAAGTCGCTTGCGGTGGTCGGCGAAGACGAAAGAGGCCCGGGACTGTTTCTCGTTCCCATCGATGGCAGCAGCCCGATGCGGCTCACCCACCAACGGTGCCGCTTTCCACAATGGTCTCCGGACGGACGGTATATTGCGTTTGCCGAGTATTTCCAAGGTCCGCAAATGCACTTGAAGGCCGTGACGCCCGACGGACATCCGAAGCCGGTGCCGGAGATTCGGTTCAATGTGACGCAACTCCCCAAAAATCTCACGCCATACCGGTTCATGGCCGATGGCCGGTCACTGGTCTTGCAAGACGGTGGATGGCGGACGCAGCAGTTCTTTTCGGTGAACATCACCACGGGCGAGCGGCGTCAACTGACTGAGCTGAACACTGGCCGAGCGATCCGCAGCTTTGACCTCTCACCAGACGGAAAGCGGATCCTTTTTGACCGCGTTCAAGAGAACTCGGACATTGTCTTGATTGACCTCGCGAAGTAAAAACGCGCGAACGTCTGAGACTAAAACAGAAAAGTGAAAAACGAATGGATCTGGGACCTCCTAACAAGCACGCTTGTGCTCGAGCAGCTGCGAGGCACTGGAATCGTCACAAACCCCGCTTTATTGAGGGGAGGCCGGCGCCACGTGAGCCGGTGCGCGGCCGCCGGATCGGCGACGCTGGACGCGGCGAATGGGAGCCAGCTGTCGCGACGGCTTATTTCGAGGACTTTGGCTCCGACGGTTTTGCATCGGATAGCTTTCCCCTTCGTCGTGATTACCGTGGCGTGATGAGCGAGTCGATCGAGCAGCGCGTCGTGAGCTTTTCGTCGCCGCCAAACACAGTGACCTATTCGGCGAATAGATTCGTGGTCACGACCGTTAACGGCGCTCGTAGCGATCGGTAATGAGATTGAAGAATAGCGTCGCCACCCGTACGGTCAAAGGGCACGAAGCCGAGCTCGTCGATGATCAGCACGTCCACCCGCTTCAATGCGGGCAGTATCAAGCGCGAGTCATCATTCCGCAAGCTGAACAAAGAGCGTGACTGAACCCGGCAACCCGTGTTCGGAACATCTGTTGATTGTCGGGAATACGCACGGCGGCAGCGGTAATGCAGCGTGCTCGATGCCGTCACCCATGACCAGCGACGTGATGTTGCCACGAACGTTCTAACGCGGCGGTCAGAGCGCGTGGCCCTCCTCATCGCGGGTCGCTTCAGCATGCCAGCCAGAGCCTAGGACTTCGTAGGCAGGTGTTCAATTTATTCGGACGCACGTGAGAAAAATAGCACACGCCAGAGAACTGGGGAGGGCTGTTCCGTACGTCGCTTGACAGCAACCGATAGGTCTGCGCCAGCACCGTGCCGGAGCGTGTGTCGAGCGCCGCAAAGAGCGACAGGGTGCCGTGCCGGTAGTACTCGAAGCGATGACGAACTGCGCTTCGGCAGCGTGCATCATAGGACCCCTCGTGTATCTCGCCACCCACCAGCGGCGGAACGCACGTGCAGATCACCCGCGCCCTTGCTTCACCTTCAAGCGACGTCGCTCGTGGTTGTCGAGCGCATACAGCGTTCCGGGGTTGATTTCGTAGCACTTGCGAGTGCCAAGATCCTCAAAAAACCCTCGAGGCAGCAACCCTCTCACGGTGATTCTCGTACCACCATACTTGATCCAGCCCAGCCTCGAGAACGCTGTCGGTCAATGTAACTCCCATGGCATCGGCTGTGTGCAACAGTCGACGACTCGACCACAAGGGTGTCCGGATCTCCTGTTCCTGGAGCCAAATCGTCCAGCGTCCTAACGAACATTCCGCATCCGTTTAGTGCGTGCACCCGCAACGACACTACACCACGGGCTATGCTGAAGCACTTGCCACTCGGGTGCGGCCGGACTGATTTGGCCGAGCGTCGAATGGCGGCGCCGCTGGTTATAAAACGCTTCGATGTAATCGAACAACTTCATCTTGGCCTCACCGCAGCCGTTGACGGCGTCGGCCGCTTTCCTCTTCACCCGCGAGGAGAATCTATCAATGACGGCATTGTCGTAACAATTGCCGCGACGGGTCACGCTGCAGGTGATCCCATTCGTTTCGAGCACGGCCTGATAGTCTTGGCCGGCGTCCGCATGTCGAGATGTCGCGTCCGCGATCGCGCATCGTCAGCGTGCCGGCGTTCCTTCCCCGTCCAGGCGGCTCCGCCAGGTCTGACTGCCAAACGATAGATGGCGGCGGCGAGGTCTGTCCACGAGGGAACCGGCACGTAATACAATCCCCGCGTCAGCGATGGGTGATGCGCGGCTGCAACGATTGGAGTCCCTGTTTCACAAGGTCCTTCAGGTGCCGACCGACCGCCGGGTCGAGTACATCGATCAGATCTGCGGGGATGACGAGTCGCTGAAACGCGACCTGCAGTCGCTCGTGGCGCGTGAACCGAACGGCGACACGTTTCTCGCTTCGCCGGCCGAACACGCGATGAGCGCTGTCGAGCCGCGTCGCCCGCTCGGCGCGTGGCGCACAGGCCAGCACATTGGGCATTACATCGTTGGCGAGCGACTCGGCGCCGGCGGGATGGGCGAGATTTACCGGGCTCGCGATGCCAAGTTGGGTCGGGACGTGGCTCTCAAGCTGCTGCCTCCGGAATTCGCCGCCGATGCCGCGTGGATGTCCCGGTTCGAGCAAGAAGCCCGGCTTCTCGCTTCTCTCAATCATCGGAATATCGCGACCATTTACGGCATTGAAGCTGCCGACGGTGCGCCGGCGATTGCCATGGAACTCGTCGACGGTACGGATCTGGCCGAGACGATCCGTTCTGCGGTAAGGCGCACCGGGAGAGGGTTGCCGGTCCAGCAGACCCTGACTGTGGCCGCGCAGCTAGCCCATGCGCTGGACGCCGCACACGAACGGGGGATTGTCCACCGCGACCTAAAGCCCGCCAACATCATGGTGACCCGTGACGGAGACGTGAAGGTCCTCGATTTCGGGCTGGCCAAGCTTGTCGAGTCCGCTGCAGCAGCGCCTCGAACGGCTGGTCCGACTCTCACGGTCGTACCCACGCGGCCAGGCATTGTCGTGGGTACCGCCGCCTACATGAGCCCGGAGCAGGCACGCGGCCAGACGGTCGATAAACGCACCGACATCTGGGCCTTCGGCTGCGTCGTGTACGAGTTGCTAACAGGTCACGCCGCATTCGGGCGGCAGACGCTGACCGATACGCTTGCGGCAGTCATCGATGCCGATCCCGACTTGACGCGGCTGCCGTCCGACGCTCCGTGGGGCCTCGTCGCGTTAGTCAGGCACTGTCTCGAAAAGGATCCGAAGCGACGATTGCGAGACATCGGCGACGTCAGGGCCTATCTCGATCCGCAACCCGGCGCCGCGGCGAGCGTCGACGTGCGGAAGTCGAAACGCCGACTTTTCCCGATCGTGGTGAGCGGATTCGGCGTGCTGGCCATTGTCATCGCCAGCCTATGGTGGTTTTCCCGGTCCGGCGGAGCGACGACAGGTTGGTGGTCACATTCACCGATCCAGTTCCCTGTCGATCCGATCGGGTTCCCCGATTCCGATCAGACTCCGATCGCGCTGTCACCCGACGGATCTCAGCTCGCATGGGCGGCCGCGCGTGAGGGCAGGCCCGCAACACTGTGGATTCAATCCCTGGCGGGCGGTACGCCACGAGAAGTCATGGGCACTGAGGGTGCCTCAGGTCCGTTCTGGTCCCCTGACGGTCTCCTGGTGGGATTTTTTACTGCGACAAAGTTAAACACGGTTGATCTAAAGACAGGTCTTGCAACCACCGTGGCTGATCTCGATGCCGTCGTCTCAGGTGGCAGCTGGGGGCCAAATGGCATCGTCTACTCCGCCCGCTACGCGATGCTCCGAGTGCCGGCCGGCGGCGGGACCGCAGCAACCGTGGCCTCCCTGAATCCGCAATTTCACGAGAATTCGCTGCGGTATCCGCATTTCCTACCGGACGGCCGTCATTTCGTGTACGTGGCCCGCAGCGGGCGACCACAAGAAAGCGCCGCGTACGTCGGATCGCTTGACGGCACCGCCACGCGATTGTTTCCAACATCGACAGAAGTCACGTACGCGGCACCCGGGTACCTCGTCTACGGCCGCGATAACCTTCTCGTTGCGCGTCGGTTCAACGCCGCGACTCTGGAGCTCGGCTCCGACGTACAGCCAATCGCACCCTATCGGGCGGGCCAGACGACGGGCATGGACGGCAATTTCGCAGTGGCGGCCGGCGTACTTGCGTATCTGAAGGAGCCGACACTGACGGCCACAGAACTGTGGTGGCTCGATAGGTCCGGACATCCCGTGGAGCAGCTGGCTACAGCGGTACCCGGAGTCGTTGGCAATTTCCGAATCGCGCCGGACGGGATGAAGGTTGCGGCCGATTTCGCCAATACGACGTCCACCGGGCGCAGCGTGTGGGTATTGCCCGCGAAAGAGGGCGGTCCTGAACGCGTGACCTTCGAGGCAACCGACGACTGGGTCCCTGTCTGGTCCCCTGACGGCGGTTCAATGCTTTTTTATGTCATATCGCAACGGCGTGAGCGATCTCTTCATGCGCGGCTTGGCGAGCGCTGCGGAAAAGGCCGTGTTGTTGTCGGATGTGCAAAAAACGCCTTTGGATTGTTCGCCAGACGGAAAGTACCTTGCCTACGGAGTAAACACGCGGCAGGGATCGGATATCTGGGCGTTGCCGCTGCCGAGCGGATCCCCGCTGCCGATTGCCAATTCCTCCGCCCGAGAACTTCTGGCTCGTTTTTCGCCGAACGGGAAGTTCGTGGCTTACAACTCCGACGAAACGGGAGCCTTCGAGATCTATGTTCAACCGTTCCCGCCGACCGGTCGGAAGTGGCAAATAACGGTAGGAGGTGGTGGCCCTCCCAAATGGAGTGCGAACGGTCGGGAAATCGTCTTCCTCCGCGATGATGGGCAGCTCATGTCGGTTCGGGTTCAAGCCGACCAGGACAATTTCTCCTTCGGCGCCCCGGTCCGGTTGTTCGATATCGATCGCTCCCTCGCGCCACTGCCGATTGAGATGTTCGATGTCACGGCGGACGGTAGCCGTTTTCTCGTACGCCGGCCCGGGTCGCCGCGGCGTCAGGCGATTAGCGTGATCCTCAACTGGCCAGAGCTGCTCGACACGAGGCAGGCTGGTGACGTTCGTTGATATCTGGCCACTTGATGGAAGGCCGTCCGATTCCGAGTACTGCGAGCGGCAAGCTGGCAGGTCATTGGAGGGGCACACACCGATGCCCTGTCTAACGAACACACAGTCCCTCCGGCCGATCTAAGGAACGTGCGTAGGTCTGTCACCGCACTGATGTCGTCATTTGAGGTGAATTCGAGACGACACATCGAACGTCTGAAAGAGTCCTGTCGGCGTGTCCATCGGTCGTGCCACTAGATGTTCAGTCCCGACATGTGGTGGATGGGATTGAGTCTGAATCTTTGAGGTTGTTCTGTCCAGAGCTGACAGAAGCTGACAGATCCGCTCGAAAGGCGTAAGCTCGCGAAGACTCTTGAGCCGCTTCGCAAAGTTGTGTGCGTCGAGGAACGTGGCCAAGTGCGCACGGAGACTGTCGTGCGTCTCGTAGTAGAACCGCCGGACCGTGGCGTCTTTGATGGTGCGGTTCATCCGTTCGACCTGGCCGTTGGTCGATGGGTGGTTGAATTTCGTGAGGCGATGCTCGATCGCGTGCTGGGCACAGGCCAGGTCGAAGGCATGGGCACGAAACGGCTGATGATGCGCCAGCAGTTCCTGAATCTCCCCGACACTCCGGCCACCGCGCGGCGGCGTGAACTGGAAGCCGTAGTACCTTCGGAAACACAGGTCATGACACGCAACGCTTCTCTAGACTGGGTTTGCCACAACTCGGTCATGTGCGGCAATTTCTGAAATTCTGCGGCTTTGATCTGTGCACCGAGCAGTCGGGGCAATTTCGCGGCACGTCCCACTTGTCGAAACGCGGCAATGCCCGCTTGCGTTACGCGTGTTGGATGGCAGGGACCGTCGCCATCCGCATGCAGCAAAACAGTTTTCGCCGGAAATTCGAGGACTACGTGCGTGCCGATCCCAAGAACGGGGATCGACGACGCAAGGCGTATACCGCGGTCGCCGCGAAAATGGCCCGCGTCATCTACGCCGTCATTACGTCCGGCACCGACTATCGTCGCTTCCCGGAAGCGGCGAGACCAGGCGGGAGGATCGCTTCGCGGCGGGCCGTGGAGGCCTCACCGACGACCTCGTAGACAATGCTCGGACCTTCCGCCTGGATCCAACGCTGTATGAAGCCCTGAGAGGCCGAGGCCGGTTGCCTGACCTTGTGTCACTATGGTGAGCGTGTCTATCCATCAGTGGGCGGAAGCCGCTTGGATGTCGTTCGTGCGGTTTGTCTGCTGACGAGACGCCAGCCTAGGGAACGTGTGTGTGATTGACTTTTGAGATAGCCCGTTGTCGGTGAGTACGGTATGAATCCGATAGGGAACTCGCTCGATCAGCCGGCGAAGAAACTCCGCCGCGATGCGTCGGGTCGCTCGTTCGTGTAACTCTGCGAAGGCAAACTTGCTGACGCGATCGATCGCCACAAAGAGATACAGCTTGCCCGCCTGCGTCCAGACCTCCGCGAGATCGACGTGCACGTACCCGAGCGGATAGCTCCTAAATCGTTGGCCGAGCTTCGTGCCTTCAACCGTGGGTAAGCGGCTGATCTGATGGCGCTGGAAGAGTCGATGCAGCGAAGACCGGGTCAGATGGGGAATCGTCGCTTGGAGGGCATACAGGCAATCATCGAGCGGGAGGAGGGTGTGCTGGCGGAAGGCCACGACCAGCGCTTCCTCGTCGGCCGACAGGACCGTCGACCTTGGAGCACTCGGGCCCATGCGGCGGTCTTCCAGGCTTGTGCGCTTCCGCCACTTCGCCACCGTCTTGGGATTGATGCTGTATCGCGAACTCAGCGCCTGGATCGTAGCCGTCGATCGCTGTATAGCCGCTCGGATGGCGTGAGTGGTCGTGGCGCTTCCGTGAAGTATTTGTCCCACAGCGTCTCCTTGGTCGTGGCGTCAATCGTGCCACCACCACACTGTGGGACTAAACATCTAGCAGGTTCGTGATCGACGCGTATTCGACCCTGCCGAGGGTACGACTGCCGGCTCGTTCGAAGGATGGATCTTCTCAACGGGCGCAAGCTGACAGTGAGCGGCCCCGAGTCGCGCACACGAACCACACTCGGACGACCTTCACTGCAGCATGGCGCGCTCCGTCATAGCCTGCTGGACGACCGGCGTTGCAGGATCGGCATCCTGCCACAGTGTAAGGAGGTCTTGATAGACGGTGGCCGCACTCGTACGATCGCCGCAAACGGTCAACGCCCTACCCAATTGCAGACGCGCCATTGGTCCGATTGGATCGTTCAGCACAAGTCCCGGATGATCGAGGATTTTTCGAAATTCAGCGGCGGCATCGCTCGCCCGTCCCAACCCGGAATACGCCAGTCCGCGTACGTAGACGGGGTAGAGAGCTCCGATGAACGATGCGCCGGTGAAGTATGCAGTGCCGGGGATAGCGAGGTCATATGGAGCGGACGCCTTCGTCATGTCGAGCGCTTTGGCTGGGTCATCCTGGTTGAGGGCGTCGAGCGCCCACAGCGCCGGCAAGTAACTGAAGTGGACAGACGTATCTTCTGGGTATTTCGTTTCGAGCTCCGCTGCGATTTCTTGGGCTTGTGCGTCGCGCAGAAGCGCCAGCGCAAACGCCGGTCCATAGTCGGCATCGCGGCTTCGAAACAGCGACAACGCGGCGGTCGCGGATTTTTGTGCTTCGGCGCGGTTCCCGAAGAACGCATTCCACACGGCCGCAGCTCCGAGAAACATGGCGGCCCGCCCGGTCAATCCTCCCTGGCGCGCCAGTCTGATCGCACGTGCCGAGAGCCCGTCTGCTTCTTTCAGGCGACCGTGATACGCCAACGTCAAGGCTTCCTGGTGTTCGAACCATCCCTGGGCTTCCAGTTTCACCCGACGCTCGATTACTTCCCTTTCCATGGTCGCCGGGTCGTTCCGGAGAAAAGCGATGAAGTACCGGATCAGCGAGAACTGCACGATCTCGATCTTCCGTTCCGACGCCTTGCGAAGCAGGCCCTCGGCATCCGACGCACGGTTCAAGTAAAGGTAGGCAAAGGCCACATTTTCGTAGCCGATAGCGAAATCCGGATCGAGTTCGATCGCCTTCAAACCTTCTTCCACGGCTCTGTCGTAATGACCAGTGCCAGGAGACGTGAAGCCCGACAAAAATCCGCGAGGGTAAAGTTCCCTGGGGTATTTTCGCGTCCACGATTCCAAGGTCTGTCGGCAGCGTTCCAGATTTCTGGTGAACTGCCGGTGGTAGGCGAACGTGATGTAGTAATTCTCTCGATCGCCGACCCCATCGCGGAGCTCGTACGCCTTTGCGACATTCTCCGCCCCAAGTTCTGTTTCTCCGAGGTCCGCGTGTACACGGCCGAGCGCGGCATAAGCCATCGCAAATTTCGGGTCGACCTCGATGGCGCGCTTCAGCAGTGAGACAACTTCCGCGGACTGTGGGTTCGCCTGGAACTCTCTCATTGCCGCGCTGTAGGACCTCCAGGCCTCCTGGGAGACTGTGGTGGCTTCGACCGGCAGACTGGGTTCGTGTTCGACCCGCGGCAACAGATCGCCGGCGCGGGTCCCGAAACGGTTTGCCATTAGGCCCAGCGCCTGGAAAACGTCGTCTTTGCTTGCGACTGGCGCCTGTTCACGGTCGAGAATATCTCCCGTTCGCCAATGTCTTGCGCGCAAACTCAGCACATATTCGCTTCCAAGGCTCATGATCGAGCCGTCCACGACCGCCGCGCTTCCTGTGCGCTCGCAAACTTCGGCGGCCATATCGGGAGTGAGTTTCACATTCGCCGGTTGGCCCATCAGGGCGAGCGTCTGGCTCACCCGTGTGTCTGAGAGTACGGACAAACGAGGACAGTTCTCCAATTGCACCAGCAGCATCTCGCGCAGAGTGCCGTCGAAGACGGAGTCTCCGGTCGCATTCGTGAAATCTGCCAGAACGATCGTGCTCTTGTCTGGATGTGTGTGCGGACGGACACCAGGAATGGCGGGACTGACCGTATCTGCCGTCGTGTTGCGTTTTCGACGGCTGGTGGCGGCTGAGAGTTCCCGGTCCAGATCCGTGGCGGACTGCCACCGGCGTGCCGCGTCATCCTCCAAACAGCGGGTTACGATTGCTTCCACTTTTCGTGACGGAATCCGTCTCCGCAGAGAAACGGCGCGCGAGCCAGTTAGCATTTCGTAGAGGACGCAGCCGAACGAATAGATATCCGAGCGGGCGTCGGCTGGCTGTCCTGCGCGTTGCTCCGGCGACATGTAGGCCGGCGTGCCCATCACCATGTGGCTGGCGGTAATCGTCTCATCCTGTTCCGACTTCGCCAGACCGTAGTCCAGGACCTTCACGCCGGATTTCGCAATCATGATGTTGCCCGGCTTCAGATCGCGGTGGATGATGGCCTTCTCATGCGCCTCGATCAGCGCCGCGAGAATCTGCGACGCGTAGAGGAGCGCAGTCTTCAGTGGAAGCGGCCCCGCTTTGAGCCGGGCCGCTAACGTCTCTCCGTCTACCAGTTCCATGACCAGGTAGTTCGGACCCACGTCGTAGAGCGTGCAGATGTTCGGGTGATTCAACGAGGAGATTGCTCGCGCCTCTCGATCGAAACGCGCGCTGAATCTTTCGTGGGTGATCTTGATCGCGACCGGGCGGCCTAGTCGCGTGTCTATCGCGCGATAGACCTCGCCCATGCCTCCCTGACCGAGCTTACTCTCGACGCGATATGGCCCGAGGAGTGTCCCTGCCGCCGGCATCAAAGTCGACGACGCCACCAATTGCGTAGAGGCCTCGAGGGCCGGCCGGTCCAGGAGCAGATCATCGGCCTGCCGAGCCAGGAGCGATTCGACTTCCCGCCGCAGTTCGGGGTCCGCTCGCACCAGCAGCGCCGCTCGCTGCTCCGCCGATCCTTCCCGCACTAGGTGGAATAACTGTTCGATCTGTCGTAACCGGTCCGGCGTCATGCTCGCCGTGCCGAGGAGTGCGCGAGTTCCCGAGCCAGCCAGAGTCTCGCGAATTCCCAGTCACGCCGCACGGTGCGTGCCGAGATGTCGAGCACGCTCGCGATTTCAGGTTCCGTCAGGCCGCCGAAGTAGCGCAGTTCCACCACCTGGGCCTGCCGCGCGGCAATCTCCGCGAACGCTGTGAGGGCATCATCCAGCGCGACCAACGCCCGGTCCGGTTCTGGTGCGAGAACTGCGGTTGCCTCGAGGCTAACGTGGATCGCTCGGCTTCCGCGCTTGCGTGCGCCCTTGGCGCGGGCCGCGTCAACCAGAATGCGACGCATCATCTGACTGGCCATCGCAAAAAACTGGGCACGCCCTCGCCATTCCACCTTGCTGATGTCGACGAGTCGCAGATAGACCTCATGGACCAGGGCGGTGGCCTGAAGGCTGTTCCCGCGGCGCTCGTTCTTGAGGTAGTGCCGTGCCATGCGACGCAATTCGCTGTAGACCCGCTCCGTCAGTCGCTCCAGCGCCGCCTGATCACCGTTGCCCCAGGCTCTCAACAGGTTCGTGACTTGGGCGGAGTCGTGCACGGAGTGACCTCTTGCAGGCGAACACAGAAAAGAAGCGACCGTCATGGCCGGTTCCAGCGTCCGCCTCCGCCTGTACTACAGAACGAATGGACGACCGCGAGGCACCGCGGCCGCATCGCAGAATGGAGGACAGTATGGAGCATTGTAGAGGATTGGCTTGGCTGTTGGCGGGAGTCGTCGCGCTGTCATTTGCGGGTTGTGGGGATTTCGAGCGGAATGGCCCGCCAACGGCACCGTCCGCGCGGCCGTTGACGGGAAACGCCGGGCTCACCGCGCTCCTCGAAAACACACCCTTCAAGGGTCAGGACTCCGGCACGTTCGAGTTTCTACAGGCCGGCTGCCTGGCAGGCCAATCGCCGTTACGGACCCACACAACGGGGAATGCCACCCTGATTGGGAAGTACTCGTTTGAGACGCAGGAATGCTTCGACGACAATGCGTTCACGTTTTCCGGCTCGTTCACGATCACCGCAGCGAACGGCGACACCCTGTCCGGCGGCTATGTCGGAAGAGTGCCGGGGTTCATCGACAATGACACTGCGACTTACGTGTTCACGGCCACGGTTGACGATGGCACGGGACGATTCGCCGGAGCGACCGGAACGCTGGCAGGCACTGGGCAAGCGAATCTGGCCACGTTCGAAGAGTCGCGAACGTTCTCCGGAACGATCTTCCGCCGTCTGCACAGCTGATCAAGACGTCGAGTGCGGCTGGCGGCTGTCGACGTCAGCTCGCACACAATTCTGCTCTGCGCCAACAGGTGACAAGAAGAGGCGTTGGGATGGTTCAAGTGATGCTCTGGCGGTCGCGCCACACGCCGGCAATGCCGACCATGATGAGGACCGAAGCGACCGCCTCCGACGCGTGGAACCAATTCCCACCATTGGAGAAGAGCGCCAGGGCGATGAACGCGAAAAACCCGATGAATCATGAGCGCCTTCGGATTGAACTGCATGGGCATCTCCTCGTAACCGGGTCGTTTACTGACGTGATGAGTGACAGACAACGCCGGTGCGTAGAGCTCTATCGGTGCCACTCGAAATCCCATCGCGCTCTCGGCATGCCAGACGGTCGACACTTCACGACTAAAACAGGAGTAAACCTGCAAGAATTGCGAGGAGTCCAGATCGGCGGGTTTTTCACGCCTCGATTCGTTGGGCCGAAACAGGAGCCAACGGTCAGATCTAGGCGCATCGCCCTGCGACCTCACGGCTGCTCACTCGCCAAATTCGATTCGTTGAGTTTCAACGAATTCTGTCGACGCTCTCCGAGGTGCCACGGCTCGTGTTCGAGCGAGCTCGCGAGGGCGGCTCTCTGAGATGTTCTAACGTCAGCGGGAGCGTGCGGATGTTTCACTCGGAGTGAGACATCCTCGCCGTAAGCAAGCAGCTCTCGTGTGTCAAAACGGTTTTGGCGCGACATATCGCTGTACAGTCCGCTCCTTACGCGCTTTGCCTTTCGGCGCCACTGCATTCGGCGAAAGCGGCCGCCGCGCTGCAGGAACGGGTCCTAGGTTCATCGTGCGGAACGAACTTTCACGTCATCCTGCGATCTGGGTTCAGGTTACAGAAAACGAGCTTGTGAATGGACTCGTGAATTTCAGCAACGTTGTTGAGCGCCTCATCCGCGAATTCGCAAGGGCTTAGGTTACAGGCTGACCGTCACTGAGAACGCTGCCAACAGCGCGGTGACAATTGTCGGTTCAGCGTCATCAAGGACGATGAACGGTACATATGTCCGCTGTCGCGGACGCGGTGCGTTAGAAGCGTGCGCGGAGGCGTTCACACTAGATACCGAGGCGTCTGTAAACGGTCGGTTACAAATCCCGTGCGGCGAACTCGCTGAAGATTTAGTGTTCGATGAGACCGAGCCGAGGTCGAACATAAATCCGAGTGGACCTGCAGTCACTGATTAACGCATTGCACCACAAGAGGGTGGTCGGCGGACTGCAGAAAATCATGCTTCGCATGATCGGTCCTGAATTGTCCTCGGCGAGATTTTACCCATCGAAAAACGACGGAGATCACGGCCAGTACAGCCCGTTGGAGACTTGGTGCGACTACCTGTTTTCATGCACCGCTGATGAAGAGCTATTGGTGCAGGTTGGAGGTTCGATGCGACAACCTCTAAAAATAGGTTTCGATCGATACAATCACTCGGCCCGTCAGATCAACCCCGCCCTAAAGACCTTACGCAGGATTCCTCGCCAGCTTCAATCATTCTAGTCCGTCCTGCAAGGCGCCTTCGATGCGAACGTGTCTCATGGTCTCCTGGCAGCGCCGGAAAAAACCAGCAGGGTGGGCGTACGCTCCACCCGCTGTCGAGCATCGAGCACCAAACGCGGCGCGGCCAATTTGTGGATTCCAAATTGGCGACCGTTCGTCCGAAAGTGGACTGGTTGTTGATCGGAGAGTGCGCCAGTTCGTCAGCGCCCTTAGCAATTGCTCCTCATGTCCGAAACCCCGAAGCGCCTATCTGTGTGAGAGCACAATTTGCGTGATGATCATGAATGCGGCAAGCCCTGCGCCGGCGAGGAAGAGAAGCACTGGCCCGCCGCGACGGACGACGTACATCCAGGCAGCCAGCCTGAAGACAAGGTCGGAACGAGGGACTGAGGTCTTCATCAGAATCCTCCTTCGGCAGAGTCTGCAACATCATTGAATCGCAATGGTACTCTCTCGTGTCAGTCAGGATCAGCGATTCCACGTGGCAAGATTCGACGACGGACGCGGTGTGCCGACCGGCCGTCGCGTGAATGGAGGGTCCGACCATCGCAGCTCGACCGTGTCGTCTACGCGAAGGCGACCGCGCCAATGGCGATGAGAAGGCGGCAGGACGCCGTCGGCGTCCCGCCGCATGTTGGTCAGTCGGTTAGTCAGTTACGCGCGACGCGTCAAATTCCTCGAACGCTTCGAGGATCCGATCGCGCACCGCATTCTGAGCCGTCACATCGACGACTGGCCGAAGTAATGCGAAGCTCCGTCGGCTCCCCGTTGACGCTATACTGCCGGCCCGGGAACGTGACGTTGCGCCCCGCGCCTCCCCGCTCCCAGATCGCAAATCCGATTAACTTCAAGCCCTGCAGCGGACCGTCCACAAAGTGAAGCTCCACGTCGGCGAGCTTTCCTGGAGAGTTGCGCTTGTCGGTCGGCTGAATGTTCACGGTCATTTCTGAAGCCACCATCTTTTCTCCTTGGCCGCGTATCGCGGCTCCTGCATACCCAAAGGAGCCCGCACGCGCTGGGGGTACAGGCGAAGTCCGTTCTCGTCGAAGGCCGAGCCGTTGGCGTCGCCGTGACAGGCGCGGTTCAGACTGGCGCGTTTGACGCTGGCGAGCCCGTCAAGCGACTAGGACGGCGACCGAGCGCTACGGCTGCTGCTCCTCCACGAAGCGCATACCGATCGCCGGCATGGTCGTGAGCCGGGCATCGAGCTGGGCGAGCACTGCCGTATTGATCGCCTCGAGCGTCGCGCCGCTTGGAATCGGGACCAGCACTTGCTGCCGCAATGCCTTCCTGCGCGCTTCAACGCCGCCTTTATCGTGGTCTTCGCCAGGCCGGCAGAAACACGGCTCGAAGAGATAGTGGGAGGCGAGGGCCGCGAAGCGCGGCGTGAGCGTCCGCGCGCCGCTGACCAGAATCCGGACGACGGCCGCGCGCAGATTGTCGTAGCGCGCCGGCACGCCACCAAAGTGGGCGAAGGCGCGGACATGTCCGTCGAGAAAACTAATCGGATCTTGGCGCTCGTAGATCCACGCGAAGTCGCGGCCGGAGTAATCAGCCGCATCAGGAACAGCCACGCCTTGCGGCGAATGCCGGCAAGGTCGATGAGCACTTGGAAGAAATCGACTTCGGCGAGCTCGCCCGCTCGATACGTCAGCGGCACGAATACCTCGCGGCGCTGCCGCCGCCATTCGGCCACTGCCTCTTTCACGAGCGTGACCCCGACCTGATGCCCTTCGGCGACGAGCAGGGCGTGTAACCGCGTGGCCGTCAGCTGCTGTTTGGCGCCGGTCCATGCCGCCGATTCCGTCAGCCACGCCTCGAGGCGGCCCCGACCTTCGCCTACACCGGTCGCGCCCGCCGCATGGCCTCCCGCCGCATGGCCTCCCGGCGGATCGGCCACCTGTCGGCCGACATCGCGACGGGCACTCCGCCCCCCGCTTGCTGCAAGAACACGGCGATTTGGTCGACGGAAAAGCGTTTCTTCTTCACGGCACGCTCTCCTGGCCGATTGGTCTGGTTGTGCCGCAGAAGTCACTCCGGAATTGTCCGAAAAACCCGGAGCCCTCAACTGGCGGACGGACTTTCTTATGGGCGACTGGTAAGCGTGCGCGGCGCGATCAGCGCGAACGGGCGACGGGGTGCCGTGGGAGAATAGGATGGACGGTGCTGTCGATGACGTGTCTCATGGAACAGTGTTCTGGCACGGCGAATAGCTGCCGATAACTGGATTGCCCTGCGCGCGTATGGACAGCACGTCGAACCTGTGCCGGGCGCTTTTCACGCATACGGCTGACGACCAGAAGACAGTCTCGAAAGGCATGGCGACAGCCGATGTTCATGCCATTCGTCGGCTGCCCAGACTTTAGTACGCCCGCGCGCTGATTTTTGAACATCGGAGCGGATTCGCATGGCAACCACAAAGACGTGTTACGTGTCGATGGGCTTTGGCAAAAAGACCGACTTCGAAACGGGACGAACGCTCGACCTCAATCTCACCTACAACTACATCATCAAGCCGGCGGTCACCGTCGCGGGCCTGCAGTGTATCCGCGCCGACGAGATCGTCCACGCCGGTCCGATCAACGTCCCGTTGTACGAACAACTGCTCAATGCAGATTTAGTAATCGTCGATCTCTCGACGGCCAATAAGAACGCGCTCTATGAACTCGGAGTGCGGCACGCGCTCAGGCCGTACTCAACGATTGTCATTTGTGAAGACGGACTCAAGACGTTTCCGTTCGATACCAATCACGTCCTGATTTACCAATATCATCATCTGGGCGATAGCATCGACTTCGAGGAGGTGGAGCGATTTCGGACCTCACTCACCGAGGCCATCGTGGCGACACAGGCGGCGGACGGTCGCTACTTTGACAGCCCTGTTTACACGTTCTTGAAGAATTTGTACCCGCCGAGGCTCGGCGCGTCGCCGGCGACGCCGACAGCGGAACCCCCGGCGGCCGCCAGGGCACCCGCTCCGGAGCAGGCGAGCATCGGCACGCTGATGGAGCAAAGCGAAGCGGCGATCGCCATCGAAGACTGGGATCAGGCGAAGCAATTGCTCGAGCGGGTCCGTTCGATGAAGGACAGTCGCGATTCGTATGTGCTTCAGCGGCTGGCATTGGCCACGTATCGTAGCCGCAAGCCGACGCAGCGCGAGGCCGTTCAAGATGCCCGCAACATCCTGGCAGCTCTCGATCCGGGCACGCTCAACGATCCTGAGGTGCTCTCGATCTGGGGAGCCATTCATAAGCGGCAATGGGAACTCCTCGAAGATCCGTCCGCGCTGGACACCGCGCTGTCGGCGTTTGAGAAGGCGTTCAATCTCCGTGGAGATTACCAAGACGGCATCACGCTGGCCTTTCTCCTCAACATCCGGGCAGCCATCTCCGATGGTCTCGAAGCCACAGCGGACTTCATTGCCGCGCAGCGAGTGCGGCGCGAGGTCGCCACGGCCTGCGCACACATTCTGGAGGAATCACAGAAGCGGCCCCGAAAGGTCGACGAGTACGCCGTTCGAGCCGCACTCGCCGAAGCGTGGTTCGGGCTTGGAGAGGACACCCGCTACGCGATGCAGATCCAGCAGGCCGATGCGGTAGCGCCGCACCCATCGCTTCGAGAGAACACCCAAGATCGTATCGCTCGCCTCGGATTGCTGCTCGAATCCTCACCGCTGAAATATCTCGCGCTTCCCTAGAGGCGCCCAATGACGCCGATTCACGTACGGGTCTTCCTATCGTCGCCCGGTGATGTCCACGACGAACGATCGCTTGCGCGCAAAGTGATTGAGAGTCTTCCGAAACAGCCGTTCATCAAAGACCACGCAACACTGGAGCTGGTCTCATGGGACGATCCAGACGCGCCCGCGCCGGTCTACGCGAATCTGACTCCGCAGGAAGCATTGCGGCGGCACATCAGGATGCCCTCGGAATGTGACGTCGTCGTCACCGTGCTTTGGGGCCGACTGGGTACGCCGCTTCCGGCAGACGACGACTTCTACCGAAAGAAAGACGGCGGACGATATCTCTCGGGAACTGAATGGGAATTCGACGATGCCGTGAGAGCTCGGAAAGATGTCTTATTGTATCGGCGATCCGAGAAACCGGTTGTCGAGATTGACGATCCGGAACGTGAGTCGAAAGCGGCCCAGTACAGTCTGGTCAATGAGTTCTTTCAGCGCTTCACGAATACGGATCGATCGCTGAACGGTCTCTGGCGAACGTACGCGACGCCAAGTGAGTTCGAGCGACTGCTTGACAACGACCTTAGGGCCATGCTGGAGCGCCTGTTCAAGTCGCAGGCGGATGATGGCGAGTGGGGACAAACCTCGCGGGCCCCGGAGGTGCGCGACCTTGTCCCCTATCCAGGGCTGCGCCGGCTGACCGAACAGGACGCGGCGATCTTCTTCGGTCGCGGGGCCGAGGTCGACGCTCTGATAAAGCTGATCGCAAGCGGCCATCGCTTCATCTCGGTCATCGGCGCGTCCGGCTCGGGTAAGTCGTCGTTAGTGCGCGCGGGCCTTCTGCCGCGCCTCCGCGGTAACGCTGTAACTGGGAGCAAGGATTGGAAGTTTCTCACCATCGCGCCTGGCGACCTCGGCGATAATCCGTCTCTCGCGCTTGCCGTCGGGCTAGCACCGATTGTCGGCTCCTCGCCTACGCCAGTACAACTCGCCGCTGCCTTCGCCGCCGATAAGGACGCTGCCGCACGCTGTTGTGAAATGGCGTTGGCGGGCTCGCCCGAGTGGGCGAAGCTCACCATCTTCATTGATCAGCTCGAGGAGCTCTTCACGAACAGTGCTCCGGAATACCGCGACGGGTTCGTGAGAACGATCGAGGCTCTCGCCGCCGAGCCACGCGTCGTCCTGCTCAGCACACTGCGCGCCGACTTTTTTTCGGAGGCGACGAATTGGGGAGGACTGACGGATCTGATTCGCGTCGGCAACTATCTGCTGTTGCCGCCGGGCTTGAAGGCGTTGTCCGACATCATCGCTCTGCCCGCCGCCACTGCGGGGGTTGAAGTTGAACCGACGCTGCTCGAACAGATCATCCAGGACGCCGGACTGCAGCCTGGAACGCTGCCGCTCTTGGCCTACACTCTGGAACAGCTGTACGCCGGACGACATGCGCGCGTGCTGACTCGTAGTGACTACCAGACGCTGGGAGGCATTCAGGGAGCGATCAGTAAACGTGCCGACGAGAGCTTACGGATCCTCGATGCCAGCACCACGGCACAGTTGCCGAGTCTGTTCCGCCAGTTGCTCACCATCAACGACGCCGGCATCGTCACTCGTCGGCGGGTGCGCCAACGCGACGTTGTCACCACTCCTGAGACAGCAACGCTCATGCGAACTTTGGTTGATGCCAGGCTGCTTATCGCCGACGTCCGCGACGGCGAGAAGACGATTGAAGTCGCGCATGAGGCGTTGTTCGCGGGGTGGGATCAAATGCGCCGGTGGATTGACGAGAATCGCGAGTTTCTCTTATGGCGCAATCGCCTTCGCATGCGCCTCGATGACTGGTTGACCAGTGGCCGCGATGAAAATGGAGCGCTCCGCGGCGGACCGCTTCAGGAAGCCCTGAAGTGGCTCGAGCGGCACGCCGAAGACCTGACCGACGAGGAGCGCGACTTCATTCGTTGGCCGCTCTCTGACGCGTTTCAGATCCGCGGTCTGATTGCCACCGCGCGGACGATCCTCGAATCGTCCTTTGATCAGGTGTCACGCGAACAACAGTCTCGTTGGCTGACGGCGTTGATCGTTGCTGAAGAACATGTGGAAGTGGCGACGCTGATTCGCATACAACCGGCCTTGGCGGATGTGTTCCCTGACGCGGCCGTCGAAGCCGTAACGCTGTTGGCACGTGCCGGCAAGCTGGGCGCCGCCAAAGCCACAGCCGCCCGACTGACTGGATTCGCCAAATCGGAAGGTGCAGCGCGCATCGCCGAAATCGCCGCGTCGTCTGGAAAACTCGATATGGCGGCCGATGCGGCCTTACTCATCGACGATAAACAACTGGCGACGCGCGCAATGGCGCGTGCGGTCGCGTGCACGGCGCCCGGAGCCAATCGACAGTTCACGATCGAGGCCTTGTCAAACACGCTCTCGCCACCATCGGCGCGGCGCAATGGCACGGAAGGGCAGGCCGATGCCGACTGGGAGACGATGTCCGCCCGGGCCAAGGCGATCGCTTCACCCATCCTCCGCGCTGGCGCACTTGCGACGACGCTGAGTGCTTTCGACAGGGAGGACACACGCGCCCTAGTGGCTGCGGTTCTGCAGGATGTGCAGACTGCAGTCGACGACGTCGATGAGAGTTATTGGCACGGTCTGATTGCGGTACGGGTCGCCGACGCTCTCGCCGGCGCAGGAAGAATCACAGAAGCGGAGCAAATCGCAACACGCATTCCGTCTGACCGGCATCGTGCTGGTGCCAGCGCGCTGCTGGCTCGTCACAGGCTGTCGCGTTGTGAGTACGCTGAGGCGTTCTCGCTATGTCTGCAGTCGATCGCTGGCCTCGGTGCCGGCGCCTTCGAGCCAGCCTTTGGACATGTGATCGCAGTGGCGGGCTTGCTCGGTTGTGCTGGGCACGCCGGATCAGGAAAAAAAATCGCGTTATATGCACTTCACACGCTCGATTCGCGGCGGACCACGCACACCGCGTCGCCCTACGTGTTGGCTCGCGTCGCTCAAGTCCTCGCGTTATGCGATGCGACCGACGACGCAGTGACGGTCCTCACCCGCATTTCGGCGGTCGCCGGTCGCGCGGAGGCGTTCAGAGCCGTGGCGAGAGCGTTGGCGCAGGCTGGCTTAGAAGATCGTGTGATGGAGTTGGCGCAGCGACTCAGCGGCGGACTTGAACGGGCGGAACTGCTGGCTTGCGCCGCTGACATCTCGTCTGGCGACTCCGCCGCGACGCGGTCAGCCGCTGCCGCGATGCTGGCCTGCCTCGGAGCAGACAAGGAGCACCGCCGCCTCTATGCACGCTGCGTCATTGCCTCAGCGTCGTCGCTCATCAAGGCTAATCACGTGCCCGAACTGTTGCACGCGCTCAGAGTCATCGAGGGAAAACAGGAGCGCGTGCAGGCAACGCTGGCGGTCATGGAGCGGCTGGCGATTGCCGGCCGGACCGCCGAAGCGCAGGAACTCGTCACTGAAGCGTTGGCGCTGATCGATAGGGTCGATGATCACGACCAGCGCGCGAGGGTGTTCGCGCAGCTCGCACAGGTGATGGCTCACTACGATCGCATTGAAGAAGCCTATCGGACCGCCCGCCGATGTCATGTGCTGGACAACCAGCTCGCGGCGCTCACCGAGATTTTTCAATCGTGGATCTGCCGCGATCGACTCCCAGGACTCCGCAGCGCGCTCAGGGCGCGCCATGTGCACGACGAGGGCGAAAATTGGATGCGTTTGGGTGAGAGTCGAGGGCAAACCGACTGAACGCGGCTTGTGTGTAGGCCCCCGGAGACGGCGACGAATGTACAAAGGAACCTCTGGCCACACCTGTTCCTCGGTCGAGTTCCTGTTTCAGCTGACGAAACGACTCAAATACGGACGCGTGCGTCGGAGCGGATGAAGCACCGGACAGACGCGGTTTGCGCTACGGACAAACGAGCTCCGTGGCGCGATCCTTCAAGAGCTGTTGATCGCGTTTGATCAATGTCAGCTGAGTTCTCCCCTGCACCTCGCGGCGCAGCGTCAAGTACTCTCTTCCGCCGTCAGTCACGAAGAAGAACTGTTTGAGGTCGAATTGCCGATTGCGATCTTTGTAGTCTCGTCGAAGCGTTGATAAGCCTTTACCCTCGTGGTTACGAACCAGATCCATTGCCCGAAGCCGTTTCATTTCCGCGAACAAGTCGTCGGAGTAATAGCACAGGAATGGCTCATCTCCGCTGAGGCCGACGAGTTTGGCCGGTTCATACTGCGTGACGATGCCTTGAAGCGCCACTTGCAGGAACCTGATTTGTTTTTGGTGGTTCGCCAGTTCGTGTTGCTGCGAATCCTGTCGTGACGCGATTTGTCCAATCGCCTTCGCCGTCTTGTGCTCCGACATGGCCAGTTCCCGAATGACCTGTCGCACGCTGTCACACGCAGGGCCTAGGGCCGCAAGATAGTTCTTATCATCCTGCCGAGGCCAATCGTAGGTCGCTGTGATGACGCCGGACAGATCGGAGGGGATCTTCGGTGCGGGTGAGCGCTGATGGATCATGAATGTTCGTGATCGGCCTAACCGCCCCATGAACAATCCCAACTCGAACAAAACATTATCACGTGGACTGAAAGCGTCAGTGTCTCTGCTACGAATGAGGTCGTCCGTCGTAAGCACCAAAACGGCGAAATCGAATCGAGGCAACGCCGTCATTAGCGTGTCAATAAATGTATGCCCCACCCCAAATAGTTCGTCCTTCCAGAGTGTGACTTCTGCGTCGTCGCTCAAACTTGTGCGCACCGCGCGTGCGAAGTCCAATCCTTCAGTTGAAGAACCGATGAAGATTGACGGTTTAGACATGGGTGACGGTTCTATCGCAGAGAATGTTGGCCGTGAAGATGACGACTCCTAAGATTTTCTCGCAACGTAGCGACGAGCAGAGCCGTTTGTCGTTACACGCCCAAAATCGTCTGGCGGATGAACAGTGCCAAGAAGTTGCCTTTTATTCGTTAATCTTGAGCGATACGCACAAAGCCGACAAGCTGCGCGGAAGACTCTGGCGCGACCTCATGTGTCAGCTCGTCACTCGCGGCAGCGGATCCACGCTCGTTAGGGCGCAGAACGGTCCGCGAGCATGAGTGCGATGAGCCGCGCCACATAATCCTCCATTTGCTTTGACCACCGGTGGGTACGGTAGAAGTGCCAGTAACTGCGGTGGCCGCGTCGCCAGCCTCCCTTTTCCGTCGCAATTTCGTGTAAAAACCCGCGCATATTTTCGACGCCCAGCGGATATGCCATTACGGCAATGAGGGTCGCATCGTCGCCGATCTGCGCGAACATGTCGGCGAGCATCTCCGCCGCGACGTGTGTCGACTTCATCGGATCGAGGCGTTCGTCAATCGTCTTGTCGACGCGAAGCCCGTGCTCGCGGGCAGCGACGCTCTTGAGTTGCCACAGTCCGGCTGCGTCTCCGGGCGAGAACACCAAAGACGCATTCAAATCGGACTCCATCAACGCGAGATATGCGAGTTCTTGTGGCAGGCCGAAGGAATCCAACTCACGTGTGATGATTGGCCACACGCTGCGTTTCCGATTCTGAACCACAGCGCCCCGTACCCGTCCTGCCTGGCCAACAGCAGCGGCAACGACGTTTCGAAATCGCGGTGGAATCGAATACGTGTCAGCATTGAATCCGGCTAGCACGTCGTGAATGCGGCGGTCGAATGCGTCGTCGCCGCGTGCGATGCTGATTCCTGCGCCAGTGAGCTCGTGGCTCGCAACCTCGGCTCGAGCGATCGCAGTGTCGAGCCGATCTTCCAGCGTGTGGAGAATTGCCGAATCGTAGGTTTCCCCCATCGCGTTCTCGAGCGCGACAATCTGCCCATCCAGGATGCGCTTGGTCTCGCGCAGCTCGCGCACGCGAACCTGTCGGCCGATGAGAACGGCAGTCGCAAAGATCATCGCGACCGCCGCGAGCGCGCTCAGCGAGAACGTCGTCGGATGTCTGACGACGAGGCGCCGAATCAATTGCATCGCGGTGTAGTGATGCGCGCCCACGAGCTGCCCAGTCTGAAATCGACGGAGGTCCGCCGCCATCTCACCAGCTGTGGAATACCTCTCGGCAGGGGACTCCGCCATGGCTTTTTCCACGATCGTGACGAGATCGGTCGGGAGACGCGGCTCGTTTTGTGATAACGGCACTTGCCGGCCACCCTCGCTTGCCTGGCCAGTGCGGCTCGCTGGCCGCGGACGCCGGCCGGATAACAGGTGATAAAGCATGGCCCCAAGCGCGTACACATCCGCGCGGGTGTCAACCACGTCGCCAGCTGCCTGCTCGGGGGCCATGTAGGTCGGCGTGCCGAGGATCGTACCGATCTTTGTGAGGCTCTGGTTCGAGAAGGTCTCGACAGTCGTCGCATCGTCCGCAATCTCAACTTGCTTTGCGATGTTCCGGTCGACGACGACGGTCGTCGCATCGTCCGTGACCTCAACTTCCCTGGCGAGCCCCCAGTCGACGACGACCGTCTCGCCGAACTCGCCAACAAGGACATTGTGCGGTTTGAGGTCGCGATGAACGATGCCGCGGCTGTGTGCGAACGCGACCGCCTCGACGACGGTGACGACGTGCGGCAGGAGAGTCAGCCGAGACTCGAGCGTCGTGGCGCGACTAATGGCAGCCTCAAGGGACATACCGTCGACGAGCTTCATCGCATAGAAGGGTCCCCCGTCTTGGAGAGCGCCGACGTCGAAGATAGGGACAATTGCCGGGTGCTGGAGGCGGGCCGTGAGCAGTGCCTCACGCTTTAGGCGAGCCTCCGCATTGTTGCTGTGCACCAACAGTTGCTTGACCGCAACGGTCCGCGACAGCCGCAGGTCGCGCGCCTCGTGAATCGCACCCATTCCGCCACGCGCTAACTCGCGGCCGATCTGGTAGCGCTCCGATTCAGCGGTCTCCGGCATTGTTCGCCACCACGCTACAGCAGACGAGTCTCACCGACAAACTGTTTGTGTCGCGGTCGTTGTGGCCGTAGCGACAGCGCCTCCGGTTGACACTGATGTAGGGTTGCCGTTCGCGTCAAAGGTCGACGTGGTCACAACCTGCTGTCCGGCCGCTACAGTCGTCATGACTGTGGTCCGCGTGCTGTCGTTGTGCGACCACGTCACGGTAGCCGTGAGGCCGGTCGGATAACTAATGGTCCCAGCCGTCGGACGGCCTGCTCCGTCCCAGGCGGTATAGTTGGACGTCGTGACCCCGTCGGCGGTCGTGAGGACGTCACGCACCAAACGACGCTGATTGTCGTACGTGTTGACATCCGTCACGTCGATTGCGCCTGAGGTCGTACTTGACGTGGTCGTCCGGAGCGCCAGCCGTACGGGCGGCACAACCTGCACTTCGGAAACGAAATCCGCAACTGACGCGTAGTAGGTGGTGATGGTAGAAACGCTCGAACCGCCGAGGCTGTCGGACGTCCGGTACGTGCAAATAGCCTGGCTGGTCTGGGTGCTGAAATTGCAAGTTGACGACGAGTTAATCGTGAACCCTCCACCGCCCGACACCCCCGTTGCGGCCGACGCAAAGTTCCGACAGCTCGCCGCTGGTGTCGATGTTCCATCTGGTGACGTGGAGCTCTTGCCGCAAGCGGCAGCGACGGATAACGCGGCCAATAGAATTGCTTCGATCTTGTACGACCTTGCCATAATCCCCCCAGGGTGAAACACGATCGACCCGCCGTATTCAACGACCGAGCCACAACGCCCGAACGGCCTCAGCTGTCCCTCCCAAGAACTCCATTCAAACGTCAGATTGAATAATGGTCCCTGGAACCGAGCGTCGGTCGATCGGATAGTGGTCCGGCGCGTTGCTCAACGCGTCACTCCGCTCGATACAGGTTCATTCGCCACCCCTGTTGTGAGGCGGAAACCGTACGCATCGATTCCCTCAGACTCAACCGATCTTGCGGCGTACCTTAGAGCGGCCTATGCCGCGCGGCGGTCGTATCGATGGTGAACGCCTCAGACCTGCGGAGTGGCGATGACTGCGCCAACCGCGCGTGGCACGACGGGTCGCGGCTGTGGCGCATCTTTGGCGAGCGCGAGATGCGTGCGCGATGGTGATAAGACGTCGGGTGGCGTGTCAGCATCCGCGACAGTCGCCGTTCGTTCACGACGATCACATGGTCGAGACACTCGCGTCGGATAGACCCGATCAGCCGCTCCAACGTACGCGTTCTGCCACAGCGAACGAGCAGCCGTTCGGAGATCCTTGATGCCCAGGCCAGTGCCCGCGAGCGCCGCAAAGGCAGGGTCGCGGTCGTGCACCAGGTAACGGGAGGCCGCGCCGGCAGGAAACGCCTCGCGGAGCTGTTGCGCCGTCCACGCCGCCGTCGGATGAGTCGTCACTCCGGTATGGACGACGGTGCGACGGCGATGCGCCAGGATCACGAGCACGAACAGCAGCCGGTAGGTCACGGTTGGCACGATGAAGTAGTCTGCGGCGGCGATCTGGTCGACGTGGGTGGCCAGGAACGTCCGCCATGTCTCGGAAGGCGGGGGCCGGGCGGCGCGGAATGTATTCGCGACCGTTGCTTGGCTGATGGTGATGCCGAGCTTCGAGAGCTCACCGTGGATTCGTGGTGCGCCCCACAGCGGGTTCGCGTCCGCCATCGTGCGACTCTGGGCGCGGACTTCGGGAGGAACTGCGGGTCGGCCGGACCGAATCGACTCTTCTAGGTCCACAGCAATCGGAACCCTCGCCGATCCCAAGCGAGGACGGTCTCGGGTCTGACCATGACGATGGCCGATCGCCACCCGCGCCAGCGCGTGACAGCCAACTCCAGAGCAGGGGTCGGCGCGGGTCAGTCGCACGCGGTGTGGACGTGTTCGCTCCAGCACTTGGACCTGGTGTCGCAACGCGAGGATCTCCAAGTGCAGGGCAACCCGTGTCCGCAGCGACGCGCGCCGCGTCGCGAGCAACGAGAGGATGAGGGCTCGCATCTTCGGAGACCCTATCCCCGTTGAGTCCGGCAAGGTCAATGACTCCAACCACAACCAGATTTTCAGTAGGGACAGGCGTCCAACCGTGGCTCGGACGAATGGCTCGCGACGTTTGCCGACCCCATCCGCGCACCCCGCACAGAGCATTAGCGATCGCTTCACGAGCAACGCCTACGACCGCTAGAGAGATTGTGGGCGAGTCGTATCGCGTTCGTCTGAAACTGACGTTCACGAAGGAGCGACGGTGTGAGCGGCGGGGAAATGGCGCTGATATGGCGGCCACGAAGGGTATGCTCAGCAGCTTGGAAAAACCTCGTTGAAGAACGCGAGATTCCACAGTTCACCGCCGATCATTCTGCGGTATCGGAAACGGAAACGAAGAAGGACTGGACAACATCGACCGATTCGGGCACGCTCAGCGCGCGAAGGAACCGCGAGGGGGAAAAGGTTTTTGAAAGCCGGGGTCCATACCTTCTGCAAACTGACGAGGAGGACACGCGGCGGCAAGGAGTGGGTCAGCGACAGCAACGGCACCACATGGGTCAGGTGACGTGGGCCCCGCTGGTGGGTCGTGTCGATCCCCGACCACAAACCTTGATCGACGGTTCGGCGAATTCGACGCTTGCCATCGCGCAAACCTTGGGCGCCGAGAGGATGTTGGAAGTGACCAACACTCGAACCATCACGTGCGGCGGTTGGACGCCGTTTGTGACAATCGGACGCGGCATCGCTCGGCCGCTCTCTGAAGTGAAAACCGAAAGCAGACTCGTCGGCAATTATCGTTGCCGAAGCCACTGGTGCCGCCGCTCAACGAAACCACCAACTGCGCGGATCCGCTACGAGCCGCAGCCCGCACCGGCGTCCCGGGGGTCATCGTCGAACGCCCGTATCCCGACGCATCGGCGTACGTACTGAATTGGGATCTTTGTTGTCAATGAATCTAATGCGGCTTCGCATCGACGCACAGCCAATCTCCGGCGCGCGATCGTTTCCGTTCGTGACGATCAGATCCGGCGGCACGTCGGATATTCAGATCATACGAACCGTGAGTGATGACACATTTGCTGGACCACTTGGATTCTTCGAGGCAAGGGAAATCGGCCTCCATTCTCAGCCGGCGTTGCTTCCGGGTCTGACTTCTGGCGGCCGCCAATCCAACGACGAGTCCGCACGATAATCCGAAATCCCTGCGAGTAGCCTGTTTGGGACATTATGGATCGCACGCTGTCGCCAACCGACGTCTTCCATGATCGCAGCAGGTGGGTCGAAATCTCCCGCGAGGATGCGGTCACCGACCCAGCCGACCGAATTGTGGTGGTGTTCGGCACGTCATCCGAATACGCCGCGTGGTTTGATCGGGATCATCCCTTCCAGAACGGCGTGGGACCACATGCGTTGTCGTCGGTTCGGTACTTTCGCTATCAATCTGAAACGAGCCGCGAGTTCGCTGTCACGGCCGGCAGCGCCGCCGCCGATAACGTCGCACCGCTACGGGCGACCGCCCTCCGGAAGGTGCCGCCGCTGAGCACGCTGACGAGATCGAAGCCGAAAGCGTGGATCGAAATCGAGCTCGTTGACGAGGACGGCCTTCCGGTGGAGGGCGAACGGTATACGGTCGAAACTCCGGATGGCGACGCGAGGCACGGCACTCTCGACGCTCGTGGACGCGCCCGCATTGACGGCATTGACCCCGGTACGTGTACGGTGTGTTTTCCTGATCGAGATGGCAGCGTGTGGGACGCCGCGTGACGACGATCTTGAGTCGCGGCGGGATCGATCGGTCCGCTACGTGAAGGAGCCTAGATGAATCACACGGTCTCGCAGGGCGAATGTCTATCGAGCATCAGCGCCGGCTATGGGTTGCCCTGGCAACTCATTTGGGATTACGGCCCGAACGCGGCGCTCAAGGCCAAACGAAAAAACCCAAACGTGCTTGAACCTGGCGATGTGTTATCGATCCCTGACAAGCAGCAAAAGACCGTATCACGATCGACCGGACAAACGCACCGGTTCGTTGTCAAGGATACGAAGACGCTGGTGAAGATTCGACTCACGATGGACGATAAGCCGCGGTCTGGCCTGCCCTTCGCGCTCTACGCAAATGATGTGTTATTGGCGAAAGGGACTACCGACGGTGACGGCATCGTCTCCGCCAAAATCGCTGCGACAACACATCAGGCGCGTCTCGAAGTGACAGACAAGAACATCGTCGACATTTATCAGCTGAGGCTGGGCGAGATCGATCCGATCGAAACTGCGCCGGGCGTTTCGCAGCGTCTTCACAACCTTGGGTATGACGTTCGCAATGACTTGAGGGAAGCCATCCGATCATTTCAGGCCCGCGCGAAGTTGCCGGTCACAGGCGAGGTCGATTCGACGACCCTCTCGCAACTCGAAAAGGCGTACGGGCTATGAGTGTTCATCCCGTCAGTCGTGCAGTATCCGGGTCGACTGTTCACAATACGATTAACATTCCCACGGTTCGGATCTTTTTTCAGAAGTCGCCGGGGAAACCGAGCAGCGATGCTCGAGGCATTGTCGGGTTGGAATGCCGGATTCTTCACGATGGCGTAGCGGTCCGATCCGTGGCGACGGCAAAAAATGGCTTGATCGAAGTACCACTATCGAACAACGTCGCAACACTCCAGGTGCTTGATAAGGGCGAACCGGTTGTGGAATACGAGATCGCCAGAGACGACGCACCGTTCGACCCTGTGGATACGCTGCTTGGCCAACAGCAGCGTCTTCGGCATCTTGGGTATCAGCTGGGCCACGGCGGACCAGATGAAGACGGCGTCTCCGCCAGCGCCATCCTCAACGTTTCTCCGTTCCCAAGGACTCCGGACGACCCCGAGGACGACGAGGACGACATCGCTCTCAGAGAGCGACAGAAACGGGAGCGCAAAGAGAATCCGGACATCAAGGAGGAGCTGTTCACCGCGTTCACGTTCCAGACTGAACGGTCAATCCTGGATTTCCAAGTCGACGCGGGTCTGTTCGTCGATGCTCGCGTGGGGCCGAAGACACGCGCGAAGCTCACCGCGGCGGTCGGAGAGTGATATGGCTGCGATTCGATTGAAGGTCCGCAAGCAGACTCAAATCGTCGTGCCCGTGCGTTTTGTGCGGGCTGTCGTCGGTTCGGTCACAGCCGACGACCCGGAGATCGACGATCGAGGTTTCGGAATGGGGGCACGGTCGCAGCAGGGTTGGGGAACGACGGACGCCCGCGGTCCCATGTTCGGGATTACCGAAGGTCAGGTCGTTCGTGTGGGGTTGCTGCGGGAGGACATCAGCCCCGACGCGCCGCTGTTTATCACGACCGATCCGGCCAACCTCGTGGAATTGATCTCACCGGCGGCCGGCGCGCCACTCGGCGTGCCGAGGGCGACCAATCAGGATCGCGACATTATTACTGTTCGCGGTGTGAAGGACGTCGTATCGAAGTGCGGCAAGATCCAGGCACGTTTTGGCAGTGCCGAAGGGCCGGTCCTCGGCGAAATCGAATGTCATATTTTTGCTCAGAAGTTAGTACGCACCGTGCCGTGGCTTGTCACAATTCGCGGTGTTCCGCCGACGCTGAAATTGCCGGCCGGCGCCAGCGACCAGGCAAAGATTGACGAGATCGTCGAAGACGTCGAAGGCATCAACCGGATCTTTCGGCCGACCGGCATCCGCTTTGACATCAAGGCGAATCACTTTGGGAAATTTTCGATCGACAAGACGCTGCGGTCATTCGGAAGCCGTCCGTTCGGCCGTCCCGGCAAAGTCAATGACAAGGAAGATGAGCTTATCAAGAAGGGGCTTTGGCCGTCACCGGAATTCTCGTCGGTGATCAACACCGACTTCGAAAAGAATGCGGTCAATCTGTATTATGTTCATCGGGCTCTTGGATTCACGGCGGCAGCCTTCAATCCGTCCATCGCGCGGCCATTCGGGTTCGGAGTGGTCGTGACCGACGAATACAAAGTTCGCGATGACCCACCGGATCCCGCGTTTGTTATAGCCCATGAACTCGGGCACTATGTCGACGTAGAGCATGCGGACCAGGTGTCCGATCCATCGAAGGCCGGCCAAGTTCGCAGCGTTCGCGCCGACATGTGGACCCTTCGTGAGCTCGACTTCAGCGGAACCGTCGTTCATAAGACCGTGCCGCATCATCGGGACGTCGGGTATGGTGACGGTCAAGCTGGGAAACTGATTTGGTTGAAGGATCTCCAACCGGATCCGACGCTCGCGGCCGGACCGCACGTCGCGCAGATGCGTCGACGAGTGAGGCTCGGCGTCTGAAATGCCGGCGCGTTCGCAACGTGATTTCGGTGGTCGTCGCGGCGCAGCTGATATTCGCCGCTTCGGGTGCGGGGTTTGCGCTGGAGCAAAAAATGAGCCTTGCCGACCGTGTGGCGGAGAAGGACTGGGCGGTGGTTCGCGAGATGACCGGGGCGTCCACCGATGTTGCATCAGCGATTGCCTGGCTGACGAACTCAGCCGATCGCGACGTTCGGACGCTGGCGATCGCCTGTCTCGACGAAATTGGTGGACCCGTCGCGCGTGCCGCGTTCCTGAATGCGCTCGACGATCGAGAGGAAGACGTGCGCGATGCGGCCGTGCGCGCCATCGAACACCACGCGACCAGCGAGGATACCAAGCGGCTGCTTCAAATGACCGCTGGCCACTCTGACCAGTTCGTCCGAGAGCGGCTGGCGCTGACCGTCGGACGAATTGGCGAAGCCTCAGCGATCGGCGACTTGAGGAAAGAATTGGCCGCGGGCCAGCCGACAGAAGTCGCGGCGGCGTTGCGTCTCGCGATGGGACGGCTTGGCGACCGGGAAAGCAAACAGGCGGTCTTGCAGGAGCTCGAGGTTGCTGACGTTGCCGGACGTCGGGAAGCCATCGAACACTTCGTCTATCTTCACGATCCGTCCGCCGCCGGTCGCCTCATGCCACTCCTCGATGACAAACGCGACGGAAAACGGGCGGGCACCTTTTCAAGCAACTACTTCCTCCGCATCTGTGACCTCGCGGTTGATGCACTTGGTGAAACACTCGGCCCCTCGGCGTTCTCGTTCAGCGTTGGCCAATACCGTCGCTATTCCGACCAGGAGCTGGGCGAAGTAAAGGGTCGTCTTCGTGGCAGGTGAACGCGCAGTGAAGCCTTGGTCCCCGATTGCTTGGCGGTCGCGTCGGCGTCAAAAAAGGCGCGTGATCACATTCGACGGTCGCACCGTTGACACCCCGAAGCGAGACTTGTACGCCTCATCGGCGTTTCCCTCCTCGCGCTCTCCCATGGTTACGGCGGCTCTGACCGTTGGCTTTCGTTAACAGCAGGGACGCCTTCTCCCGAACTCGCCATCGGTTTTCAGAGGAATCCGCCGGTACGAATCTGACAATGTAGTGCTAAGAGCGAACCGGTTGAGAAGGATTTGAAGGGAACACTGAGTCGGCGTGTAGTGAATGTGAATCGGACAGAGAGAAACAGCAGCGTCTTGCGCTCCGTTGCGAATCGATGCACGGTCCGGTAAGCAGAAGGCGGGTCCGGCACTGCGCGTACGCGACAGATCGAACCTCCATGTCGCAACGGTGTTTGTCCCTGAGAGGTCAGGATGATCCGAACGACTGTCGAGCGTCCGATTCAGGAATACCGAACCGCTCAGCGTAGTTGGTAGTGCGCCAGGTCGTCGCTGACGGCAACGTTTTCGTCTCGGCGCTCGTGTATGGCGGCAAGCCGCTCGAGTCCTCGAGATGGGCCTGGAGCGTGAAATCCCCTGCTCACATCCCCAGCGATACTCGAAGAAACGCTAGGAGTCCTCCGGGACAAATTCCGCCACACACCGGAACAGCTCGAGGAATCGAAGCTTCGCGTCCCCCGCAGATCCCTTCCCCTAAGTCTATTGCTCGCAGGAACTTATTAGACGCAACCGTCGAAACCCGATTGCAACCCGCATCCGCTTGCGTGGTCAACGCGATGGACAACGGTGCAGCATCTCCCTGTAAATGACGTGTTGCCCCACGGTTTAGGGGGCTGTGACACAGTTCTGACGCCAGACGCTGTTCAACTTGCGACAAATCCGCTATCTCGCCGACGTCGCCTCCTGACGCCGGACCATCTCCAGAAAATTGAGAATGAATGTCGCGTGGTTCGACAACTCGTCATCGCCGGTCGTTGCCGGCATGAGCGCCGCAATTCGACCGTCAGGGGCACCATCGAAGTTCGCGAGCACGCCCGTGTCGCCAAGCCGAAGGTGGACCCATTCACGCGGAACGCCGGCGACAAATCGTCCTTGCTGCACGTCGTAGCGCGCGATCATCAAAGTCTGGCGGTCGGTCTCATACAAAAGCTCGCGCGTTTTGGCAAGCCACAACGGGATGCGTCCGCCGGCCGACGACACGCGCACTTTGCTGCCGTCGTCTGGGAATCGGCGAACGTACACTTCCCACGAGCCTGACTCGTTTGAGCTGTACGCGAGCCATTGCCCATCAGGCGAGAACGTTGGATAAACTTCGAAGGCAGGCGTCTGCAAGAGCGGCTCTGGCTGACCGGCGACGAGAGTCTCGCCGGTCCGTTGGACGGGTACGGTCCAAATGTCTAACGCTGTCGACGGACTCATTCGGTAGTAGGCCAGCCGATGCCCGTCTGGCGAGAACGACCACGGCACCGTGATCGCATCGGTGCGAAGCAACGACTGCACGCTGCCATTCTCTCGCGCCGGCACGAACGACAGGCCGGTCGTGCTGCCGAGAACGAGCATCTCGCCGTCGCGCGTCCACACCGGCGCTTGAGCCGTATTATCGGGGTCGCTGAGTCGTGTCGTTTCGTCGCTGCGCGAATCGTAAAGCGATACAGCGTTCCTTCCGCCGTCACCGGTTGTGAATGCCACGCGATGCCCATCCGGTGACACGCGGGGCCACAGATAGTGCCCGGGTCGAGCGAACAACGGCGTGATCCGGCCCGTCGCATCGGTCCAGTCAATGACGAATTGGCCTCCAGCCGCGCTCCGTCGGTACACCATCGATCCGGTTCGGGACACGTCGATCTGCGCGAATCCGAACGTCGATGAATACGCGACGTCGTCGAGAACGGGTGCGGGAGCTCCGTGCACCGCGAGGCGATCGGCGTCAAACCGGACCACGAATAGTGTTCCTTGATTGATGTAGCTGAGATGTCCAGTCGCCAGCTGGCGGCCGAACGTGCCATTGCGGACAAGCACGTGGATCGTGCCGTCCGAGGACAAGGCATCGATCGTCGCTGTATTCGGACCACCGGCCCCGACTGCCGTAAAGAGCACGGTTTTCGTTCCGGGCAATACCTGCGGCCATCGCGGTGACAGACCTTGTCTTGTCAAATCGAGCACGACCGTGGCCGGCCCACCCGAGGATGACAGACGCGACAGTTGCATGGGTCCGAGCGCGGCCACGATGTTGCCGTCGTCGCCCCAGCTACCACCGAGAAGGTCGGGCGCCTCGCAGAGCACCTGCGGCGGTCCTCCCCGTACGGCAATCTTTTTCAGTTTTCCATCCGCCCAGAACGCGACCCATTCGCCATCGGGAGAGAAGAACGGTCCGCGAGCGCCCTCAGTGCCAGGCAGATTTACGACGTTCGGTAGATCGAGCTGACGTGCGTTGAGCCGCGACTCGCCGTTCGGCGTTTGGGAGACGAACACGATGCGCCTGCCATCGGAGGAGAGCACGACATCCGTTCCCACCTCAGATCCGACGACGCCGGCGGGAAGGAGCTGTGCATCGAACCGCGTGACGACGCCGACATCAGCGTAGGCTGCCAGCGGCGGGCGGCTCCAGAATGCGATCGCGACAACAGCGAGACCGAGCATGCACGCTGCGAACAAGATCGCCGCAGCGGTCGACCGCGCGGTGGCTCGATTCTGGGTCGCGACCTGGCGATCGCCGGCTTGCGCCCGGAACTGCGGAGCATATGAACCCTTCGGCAATTCGATGACGACCGGATCCGTCCCGCCTTCATTTCCGTAATAGCGCTCGAGACGGCTCCGTAAACGGGAGGCCTCGGCACGCACGATCGGGTCGACACGAGGGTCGAAGCTTTCCCCCTTGCCGAGCGCCTCGGCGCCGAGCGTGTATTCCTTCAGCCGATCGGCACGACCATTGAGGGTTTCTTCGACCAGGAACCGCAGGAGCGCACTCGAGCGCGCGGCATTTTCGAAGGCTTTGCTCGAAAGGACCCGCTTCAACGCGTTGGCGACGGTCTCGGCTGATACAGCGATGGGATCCATAGGTATCTTCCACGCACGTGCGGTTCGCGAACCGTTCCGTGCTTCCAAACGATGCCGTTCGTCCCTCACATTGCGTGCCGGAGGGACGAAGTGGTCGGACAATCATACGCACCGCCCGCCCCGGGACGGCCCCGGTTCTTTCTGGGCCTGGCCGTTGCGGCGGCAGCTGTTGTATTCGCGGGATTTGCGCCAACCTACTATCTCCGGCCAGTTGGGTACGCGATTCGTTATCCGAGCGGTCAACTGGTGTCGTCGACTCTGCCGCCGCTCATCCATGTCCACGCGCTCCTAGCCACCGCGTGGCTACTGCTCCTCGTCGCTCAAACGTCTTTAATCGCGGCGGACCGAGTCGATAGCCACCGGAAGTTGGGCGTTGCGGGCGCCGTTATTGGTGTCGCCTTCGTGGCGTTGGGTGTCCTCACCGCGCTGCGCGGGGTGAGGGATGGATGGAATCCGGGCGGGCCCTTTCAGGATTCGATCGGCTTTCTGGCCGTCTCGCTCGCAGACGTTCTGCTGTTCGCGGCCTTTGTCGCGGCAGCCCTCTACTACCGGCGTCGTCCAGACTGGCACAAACGGCTGATGGTTCTGGGTACCTTGGCGGGTCTGATGTGGCCCGCGATTACCCGAATGCCATTCGTGGCGCCGCATCCCGCTCGCATGTTTGGGCTCCTCATTGCGCTGGTTGTCGCATTGCCCGTTTACGACTACGTGACGCGGCGGCGACTGCATGTGGTCAGCACGTGGGGCGCCATCGTGATTTTGACATCCTTCCCGCTTCGCGTTGCGGTCGGAACCAGTGCCACCTGGCATCACCTCGCATCCCGGATGATTCCGTAGCGGACATGTGCGGCGAGTTGACACGCTGGAGTGCTTGCGGAGAGGTGATCACATGCTACGAAATGTTGTGTTATTCCTGACGGCGTTACTCCTGGCTCTGACGGCGGGTCGTGCGTTCTGGGTGTGGCTCGGCGAGAATCCGTTCAACATGTCCGGCCAGACGTACGTGGAATTCTTCCAGCAGCTCGATAAGCGGATTGTTGTTCCAATCGGCATCACCGGCATCGGCGGCACTGTGCTGGCAGGCATTCGGCGGTTCTGTGCCGGGACGACCGCCGAATGTTGTACCTGTTGACGCTCGCATGCGCTCTTGCGGTGATTGGTGATGCCGTGACCATTTTCGCGAATATCCCAATCAATAGCCGGTTAGCGACCTGGAATCCCAGCGCCTTGCCGCCCGATTATCAAGAGTACCTACGGCAATGGTGGCAATGGCATCATGTGCGGCTGGTCGCGATGTTCACCGCGATATGTCTGGTGTTCGCGGCGATGCTCGCTCGCAGGTAGGGACCTCGGGGGACCGAATGAAAGACACATTTACGGCCAGGATTGCTGGGGTGTTTTTCCTGCTGTCGGTTGCCGCGGAGATTGGGGCTCTCGTCATCGCTTTCAGTCACGGCAGCGGACCAGCGTCCATGAATGCCATGAATTGGGGCGTCGGAGAGCAACTCGTCACGTTCCAGCCGAGTTGGATGAGACTGTTGTTCTCATTCGCGATCCTGGCGCCGTGCCTCGCGATGCTGGCGTGGCCCGGGATGTATCACGTCCTCGCGCCAGGCGGCTCGCCAGCGTTCTACGGAATCATGGTCTCGTCGCTGGGATTTCTCTTCGGAGTCGTCGCCGAAATGCTCCGCCTATCGATGGTCATGACCCTTCCGCCGGCTTATGTGGCTGCCTCCGATGCGGTGAAACCATCCGTCCTTGCCGTTGCGACGTTCGTGGAGCAGTTATTTCAGATCCTTTCTCAGACCAGCCTTATCGTGATCTTTGCGGTCGGCGCGCCGCTGATTGCGCAGGCCATCAGGCGTGCACGCACGCTACCGCTCTGGCTTGGCTCGGTGCTCTTTATTCCTAGCGCACTGGTGGGATACGTTGGCGGACCGCTACTCGTACTTGGCCGTCCGAACGTTGGCGGTCCTTTCATCGGCCTGGGGTTGAACGTCATGTTTGCGTGGTCCCTTGTCACCGCGGTCGTATTGCTGCGTTGGCAGCCGTCTCGCTACGCCGGACAGCCGGCTTCGACTGCCACCTAATAAAGCCTCTTGCAGTCCAAGCGACCTTCGGCGATATCTTTCTCTGAGCGCACAGACTCTCACCATCGCCTCGCGTGTTGACGTTTCCAATTCGTGCGTTGTCTTCATCGGGAACGCCCGCCAGCCTTGCGCACTAGGAGGATGCCTCTCTGGGACGTGTCTCGATTTGGCAAGCCTGCGCCTTTAGGTTTTACTCTGTCGTCACTGTGAGAACGCATCACGCGGGGAGGCTCCAAAGCTGCAGATAATGATGGTTGCGGGCCCCCGATTTGAACTTGTGGTCAGCTACCTCACCGTACGGATCCGATGAGGCGTGCAACGACATGTGGTTCGAGACCGATTCGAGACCATATACGCCCGAATACTATCCAACACGACGGTCTTGCATCGACCAGAAGGCAAGACAAACCGGCATGATTAACGACCCCACGAAATCTGCAAAACCTCCATCCCCAGTTCAAATCTGGGCGGCGCCTCCAAATTTCCTAAGCAAATTTACGAGTCTTCGATCGGGAGCGAGACCGTTTTCCGCTCGCGCTAACCATTGCGCTAACCATTGATGTGGATTCGGCCGCACTGAGCTTCGCGGCCGCGGTGTCCAGGTCGCCATCACTCACGATGTTGTAGCGCTCAAACACCGACCGCGTCTTGTGGCCGGTCAGCTTCATCGCAACGCGTTCGGGGATGCCGGCGCGGACCATGTTACGCACGGCGGTGCGTCGCAGATCATGCGGGATACGACCTGGACAGCCGGCGTCGCGACACGCTTTCGCCCAACTCTTTCCGAGGCTGATGATCCGTTGCGGTTTCTTCTCGCCACCACGTTCCTCCGCGACCATGCGAAAAAAGACCCAACGACAGATCTTGCCAGCTTTCTTCAGCCGCTCGCGCGCCGCATCCTGCGCCTTCAGGAGTTTGTGCAGTTCTGTCGTCATCTTGAACACGCGGCCTTCGCGATTTTTGGTTGTGCCGGGATCGAGTCGGACTTCGCCGCTCTCAAAATCGACGTGACGCCATTCGAGGTGCGGCACTTCCGAAGCCAGTCGCCAGCCCGTGATGTACGCGAACGTGATCACCGGCTGGGGTTCGGCCGGCAACTGCTTGCGCACCGCCGCGAACTGCTCGGCCTCGAAAAGCCGACGCGGACATTGTCCTCGCGTAGCATCGGAGTGTGCGGCCGGTGAAGCAGGTTGCCGGCTTGGACCGACAACGTAAACATCCGTTTGAGCGCGGTCAGCTCGCGATTGATTTCCCCGTTCGACGGCGGCTTCGTGATCGCCGGCTCGCGTTCCACCACGCTTCCATCTGGCTCGGTCCGCGTGATCGCCTTTCGCACGACGATTGAATCCTTGAGACGTTTCGCAATGAACGCGCGGACGTCAGCGGTCGTAATCGTGGACAGCTTCCGATGTCCAAAGAACGGCTCGAGGTGCAGCGTGATCCGCCGTTTCAGTTCACCGCGAAAGTGCGAACACTCGCCACGGTGAAGCCGGCCCTCGCGCGATTGCTGGAATGGCGGATTGATCAGCAACTGGAACGCAGCGAGTAACCGGGCGTTCGTCGCGTTGAAGGTGCGTCGTGAATCGCGGAACAGCGGCAGAAATCGAAACTGAGGTTAAGACGTTTGCGCTGGCGGATACTCCGCCACAATCCGAATCGGCCCCTCCCCGTTTTTCGGGCGGTTCCGCGCCGTCCCGCAGCGGTCGCAGCGGTAGTAGTTCACGCGGGCATCGCCACTGCTGGCCTGAAGGAATCTCGGGGCGTCCGTGCCGCACGTTGGGCGCTTCAGTGTTATGTGACGGGAAGCACGAGTCTACCTTGTTCGGATGAGGTAGGCCGACACCTATTTATGGATGCAGCTAATTCACTGCCTCATTCATGCACCGGCATGTTGGCGATCCGCGTGGCTTTCACACAAAAGCATCGGAGTAACCGCACTGTTCCGTCCGATGGCGTCAGCGTAGAACTAGAATACGCGCCGCATGCCCGAAACCCCACGCGGCATTTGGCAATATGCGACTCTGTGGCGATTAAAAGGCGCGGAGCGATCACTCCAGCAGACGATCGCACAATCACGTCAGCTTCTTCTATTGATTCAGTACGAACGGCTAGAGCGTGAGTTCGCGGTGCTGGAGCGCCTATCCAGTCAGATGGTCGCAGAGGCGAAACGCTTGGGCCGAAGGCCAGACCCTGACGAGACGACGCGGCTGGCGAACCGTTTCGCTAATTATTATCGGCAGTTTGGGGCGATTAAGACGCAAATCGAGGCTGAACTTCACGGCCTGGGGTTGTAAACCGATTCACGGCGAGATTTTACATGCGCGGCTTCTTGCGACGCTCGACCAGTACTCCGTCTGAATCAAACCGTGAAATCGGGGGAGACCACTGATAGCGGCAGGCGAACAGGTCGCAGGTGGACGGCAATTCGACGCGGATGGTATCGGCGGACCCGCACACTGGACAGACAGGCCACTGACGCCACGGCATGGGAGAGCAAGCGTAATGGAGTGGTGGCGAACACCGCAAGCACGACGGCGCATCTTGTGCGGATCGATTTAGTGTGGCTTCGCCGCCTCGGGGATTGGCACTCTGGGCAGGATAACGGGTGAACCTCTGAGCCGGGATGATCCTACGACTCCGATGAGTCCGGCTTGTTGGCTTTCGCTTCGATTTCCTTGATCGTGCGCTCGCGTTCGTCGTTGAGTTCGGCGGCAATTATTTCGAGTTCGCGTTGAATGGCTTTCAGCCGTTCGGCCATGTCGTTGAGGGTCTTGAGACGTCGTTCTGGCATGAGGGCCGTGATTTTATGCCATCCGTAAATTTACATGCAATGTGTGGGATAACCGGGAAATAGTACCGCGCTCCGTACCTCGGTCCAAATTGCGGACGTCGAGCGGAACGGTCGTCAGAGGCCCCGGAAAGGGTACCGCGCCGGAGAAACATACAGGATCCGACGGACAAGACGCTGACACGGAACGGGAAGGGCAAGAAACCGCGCTGGTGAAGCTCGAAACGGAAGGCGGGCAGGCCATCGACGACCGAAAAAGTAGCGTATTGTAGGGCTGCAAAAATGGCCACTCAGAAACGCTACCTGCCGCCTGTCGAAATCTTCTTTTCGTACGCCCATGAGGACGAGGAGCTGATGAACATGGTGCGGCGTCAGCTTGTGGTCAATGAACGAAATGGTCGCATCCTGAAATGGCACGACAGACAGATACCCGCAGGCTCAGGTTGGCGGAAACAGATTGACGAGCGGTTACGGTGGGCGAAGATCATTCTGCTCTTCGTCAGTCCCGATTTTCTCGATTCGAGGTACTGCTACGAGGTGGAGGGTAAAGAAGCACTGCGGCGCCATGAAGCCGGCGAGGCGACGGTTATCCCTGTGATCCTGCGTCCATGTCTCTTTGAAGACGCGCCGTTCAGTGAACTGCAGGCTCTGCCCAAGGACGCGAAGCCGATCAGCACGTGGAACAACATAGACGAGGCAACACTGGACGTGGCTCGCGGCGTCATGAAGGTCGTCGAGGAGCTGGCTAATGAATCAGGTGTGCGCCGGGTCGTGAAGCGAATCGTGCGACGTGTGAAGAAGACGGCTCAGCGCTCGAAGTCGGCCTCGCGTTCCCGTCGTTCCTGATTGACACGATATACGAGGCGCGCGACGCTCTGCTCGCGGAATTCGGGTCCGAAGACGACGCCCGCAAAGCACTTGTGATCTCTAGGAATGAATGGAGCCGATTCGGAGGCCTCGCGAACGGCTCCGTTGAGAGTCGCCACCGCGGGAAGTTTCCGAACAAATTGCGGAAAGCGACGGCTGACGAACTGGCTGCTTGCCGTCGGCTGGTCTACGGATGGATTCTGGCCTTTGCCGCAACGTTGAATGAAACTACTTCTTCGCCTTCCTGATCGCCGCCCACCGTTTCTTCTGAGCGGCTGCAATTGCGGCCTTTCCCGCGGCTGACATGTTCCGTTTCTTTCTCGGCGCCGGCGTGGCTGGTGCAGTCGCTTGATCAGATCCGCCTGAGTCTCCGGCTTTGCGCCGGACCCACGAGGCACGCAGTTTCGCTTTTGTCGCTTCCGATACTGTGCGCGTGGCGACCAAAACAGCGGGTGAATTGATCGAGAAACGTTCCGAGCCGCGCCAAACAGTGCGCGCGCCTCGGCCTCGGTCACGTTTCAGAGGATAGACCCTGCGTCTCGATTCCGCTTTGACCGAGAACCAGCATCTACACTGTATGCCCTGTAAATATTCTGTCGAACATGACCAAATGCTCGGAAGTCGACAGGCAAGGCAGAAGTTTTCCACAGCTCATACTGACGGTTCTTCAAGCGGCCTCTTGAAGAACATCGTAACCAAGTCCCCGCCGTACGGCACTACGTTTACCATTTCCCATCCATCCGCGCCAAGCTTGGGCAGTAGTTCCTGAATGTACTGGCCCCTGTATGCACTGTCAGGATCTATCACCTTTTTCTCGACCATGTTGACCCGAAGAAGAGATATTCCCATTTCTGCATGACGCATATTCTATGACGTCAGCAATTTTTAGAGACCCAGTTATCGGAACGATGCTCGCCGCAACAGCGACCCAAATCGGCTCGATGATGACCAGTCAAGACCCAGGCTAACGCAAGTTCGCTCTTTCGGAATTTACAAGTTGCAGGTGAAGGCGTTGCCGCAGGAACTGTCCGGCCCTGACTGTGGACCGATTCAAATCCAAGGAGTTGAAATCACCGTTCGACGATGAAGGTTCGGTTCGAGGTAGGCGAATCGCACCTGCCGATATACGCTCTGTGAACCACTTCGAATGAAATACCGTCCGTGAACGACACGACGATCACCTGACCTTCAGCCTTGATGCTCGTTTTGGAATAGGTTCGTTCGATCGATGTCTTCACCGACTGCAGAAGCGCCGAGTGACCGTTACCGGTGTGACCGTTCTACTGCTCATAAACGGAATACGGCAACCAGAAAGTACGTCGAGATCGCTGATTCCCCTGATCGCCGTGTTGCGAACGTACGAACCCTTGCGGGTCGGGCAGGGGGACCGAAGTGTGGTGAGCCAATCTCCAGTTTTGCCACATTCGGGGACACGTCGAACGGCTTAACGTAACTGGGAGAAAGACGTCCGCGATCGAACGTGGAGTTCGATACGGCTGTTTTCACGAGACACGCTTGTTCTCGCGGATTTCTCGCAACATACGAGGAATAGGCGGGCTCGTTCTGACCCAGACCGAAGGACAGGAACTTTCCCGTGTGGGACCGAGTCAAGGCGCTGGCATCGTCGGTGACCGAACTTCCCTTCGACTCCTGCGATGGAGACGTCACGGGGTTCGCAGCCGCCATGACCTCACGCGCGCGTACGTTAATCGGACTTGAAATCCTGAGCGGCCGCGTCGTCAAGCACGTCGGGCGTCTCTGTCTCTGATCGCTTGCGGGTCAATCGGTACACGACCGTTGAGCGCATCCAGAGCTCGTCAGCTATAAAGTGCTCGCCGAGGCTCGCCAGGACGCCTTCAGACAGCGTCAGATGGTGCCCGCCAAGGATGAACGTCGTCGGTGCGTCGTCCGCCGTCAGCTCCGCGACGCTCGCCGCGTAGTCAACGTCGAGATGCCGCAGCCGGCCAGCCAAATCAGCCGCCTGCAGACGGTCAAAGTAGAAGCGATAGAACCACAGATTGCGACAGGAGAAATATCCGTCGAGATCACCGCGCGCCAAATAGTCGGCCGCTTTCACCGTTGGATCGGCGCCGAGCACATATATGCGATCGTCGGGGCGCGCGTTGGCCTTGACGTATTCGGCGCTCCTGCGCCAGTCTTGCTTATCGGTCTGTCGGTACGCGTGATAATTCGCCATGCCAATGCACACGGTGGCCCACAGACATGCCTTGCCAACTCTCGTCGTGAACGGCAATGCCGTTTCACACCACAGAGCGACCAATAGCAACAACGGCGGATAGAGAATCAGCCCGTACCGAAGTTGAAGGACGGGCCGGAAGACCGCCAACGTTACCAATTCGACCAGGAGCACCGTCAATGCCAGCGCAAGCAAGCGGACTGGGCCGGCCGCGATCCATCGTTCGGCGACAAGGGCCAGTCGGTCCCGATGCCTCGCCGCGGGAATGACCAACAGCACCGCCGCGAGCGCAACCGTCAGGGCCGGTGGTTCGTAGAATACATATCGAAAATATTCGCCCACAAATGTCGTGAACGCGACCCGTTCCTGTCCGCCGGCGATATCCGCCGTTCTGTACAGCCAGAACCATCCGGGTAGGTAGAGCACGAAGAACGCCAGGACCGCATACACACGATCCCGCGAACACGGAGGATTCCGCCCTTCCCGCACAATCGCCGTGAGCGTCACCGCGATCCACACGAGCACGCCGAAGTAATGGACGTACGATGTCAGCAGCAGGAAGAGTGACAGACGGATCCAGCTCCCGCGCGAGCGCGGCCGGTTTGGTGAGACGCGCAGCAATTCCAGGACGGCGAACAACGTTCCCGCCAGCAACAGTTCGTATTGCCGCGCGGTTTGGGCGTAGTAGAGCGTCGCAGAGCCGGTGCCGTAGAGCAGAGCGGCGTATAGCCGTGCTCCCGGCGCTAACCGTACGTTCGTTGCGAACAAGAGGTACCCGACAACCGCGGTGGCAATGACAGCATTGGGAAGGCGAGCCCACATCTCAGTTGCTGGAGCAACACGGAACCAACTGAACAGAAGGATTGCGTATCCCGGAGGATGGGGATCGGCGACGCCCCAGTTGACCAACAGCTCTCGCAGAGATGTCGAGGTGGCCGCACTGACAACCGAGTAGAGCTCGTCATACCAGAGGCTCCGCCGGCCGAGTTCACTAAATGCCGCAAATGCAGTCAGCGCCACGACTGCGAACGCGTGTGCGCGAAATGCCGGAGAGTAGCGCGACGAGGTGTCGTCGACGGCATGACGGAAGTGAAGGGCGTCCGGTAGCTCGGCATACGTCACGGTCCGCGTCCTGGCCGCACGCCATGCAAAAACCGCGCACGGCGTCGGCGACGGTTGTATGAAGACGCAGTGGCACGCTTACTGTGTTCGCAGAGCCAGCGCCAGGCAATTGCATCATGTTCGCTTCCTACACAACTCCTGGTGACAGGTCTTTCTCGGGATCCAGGCCTACGCTGAATCAAGTGCCCTTTCACGAATTATCGAATGCCTGTCACCCACCGCGGCAGCGGATTTCCTTCACGTCGCGCAGTGCTGACTAGACGTCCGGAGGCCACAACCGGCCCGCAGATAGTGCGCGACCATGCCACCGTCTCTTGGTGTCGTCCATCCAAACGGCGAAACGGCGGGTAACCTCCTGTGGATCGCCCATAGAAAAGCCCAAAGTCTGGAGATGTGAGTCAGTCAGATCGGCGGCCAGAACACGTCGGCGGACAGTTAGCTGCGGCGGCTTGCGATTCTCGTCGACCGAGTCGATGCTGGTCGTCTCGTGGATTCCGTTGGCGCTGACCCCTGTCACGGTGACTATCACCTCATAGTCTCCCTGGGCGACGTTTCTGAGGAGCGTGGTCGTAGGTGCAGCAGTCGGCGCTGCATCGTGTGCGGCGAACACGATCGCAGGCCTTGCGCGAGCGGTATGACTGGTGCCGCCACCCGGCCAAGAGCTACCTGACCATCCGACAGGATTGCAAGGGCGTAGACGGCACCGAGCCGGCAATTCGTATATCCGCGCATCACGATCTCCTTCGTATGAGTTGCCAGTGTCTCGTTGCTTCGCGCACGGGAATGTCCCAAACAGCACACCGTCCGTGCGGGGATGGTGTGTAGGCTGACGGCGTTCTGCGTTCCTGAGCTCTCGCCCTGAATCGCGTCTCGCGGGTCCCAGGTCTGGCAGCGTGATTGAATGGACGCGCAGACGTTCAGAAAGAGAATTCCATGGGTATCAAGCCTGCTATGTATCTCACTCTCCTCCTCAGCGCTGTTTTGAGTACCGGCTGCTCTAAGGAGGCATCGCGCGTCGCCGCGACGACGGCCACCGCCGCAAAGGCAACGACCATTGCGCCCGGTCAAAAACAGCGCGCAAGGGCCTGCGACATGGTGACGCAGTCCGAGATGTCAGCGATTCTTGGTGGCGCGGTGGCGGCCGCGGCGGGGTCAAGGGAATTGCCGCCGTCCAAGACCCAGTGCATTTACTCGTCAGCCGCCGGATCGAGCGCGAATGCCGAGTTAGAGGTCGACTGGGACGACGGGGACGTACAGGCCATGGGGACTGCCGCGGGACTAGTCAATACTGTGGCTGCAGGTGCAGTCGATCCACTGCAAGGTCTGGGTGAACGCGCGTACCTGGTTACGCCGTGGCTAGTTTTCATCAGCACCCAAGGAAACCTGATGATGATTCAGTTCGACCCGGGGACCAAGAACGTCATTGCGATGGCGCGACGAATCTACGAGACGGCCAAGATGAGGATGTGAAGTGCGGCCTGAGGGAAGAGAGGCTGAGAACGGGCGGCAGAATGTGGGCGTCACGCAGTCCCTTAAAGAGCCACGAGCCAGGTCAGTTTCGCGATGACCGACCGATCAACGAGAGTGCCCGTCGTTTCCATGCGGCGCTCGTTGTAAACGAAAAAGAAATCACTGAGGGGGCGATGGATCAGATTGAGCCGTGCGTTTGAGTTCCACTGATGCGTATCGGTGTTGTACTGCAGCAACGCATTGATAAAGACACGCGTGTTGATGCTGTAGTTGAGTCTTGTGGCAACAAGCGTGGATACGTACGAAGCGACCGGCAGCTTGATGTCGTTGACCTGCAGCCCCAGTGAGGCGTTGAAGTGCTCGTTAAATCGCACCAAAGGCGCGATGGCGTAGCCTCTGCGGTTACCGTCATAAAGACCGCCGTCTGAATAGCGGGCTTCGTACGAGAAACGGGCGGCATTGTTGGAGCGGTACAAGGCAAAGTACTCGTTGAAATTGTAGACCCCAGGAGCAATTGTGGCGCCCCTCGCGCTGTTCAACGTGAACGGTACGACCGATCCTTCGATGTTCCGATTCACACCACTCTCGAAAAAGCCGCTGTCGTTCATCATCAAGACGATGTGCCAGTCGAAGTAGCGGGATTCAAGGCCGCTGCCGTCTCGGCGAGCGAACTGGTCGAAATGCAGATGCGGGCCGATCTCGCGAATGCCCATTCGCGACGCCCAGGACGGCCGGAGGTTTCTTCGTACGTAGGCGGCAGCGTGATTCACGCCGATCCGCGGGACGAACCCGATTTCATCGCGAAACCCGCGTCCAATCGTTTCGTAGGTTCCGCGCCCAATCCAGGTGCGTGACTGGTAGTTGAAGTTGCCGCGCATCGACGCGTTGTCGCCGGCTGTCGGCCCCAATGAGGCGTCCGTCTTGATGCCGTACGCGCCGAGGCTGAGGCGGCCAAACCGGAAATTCGCGTCCAGTCCGCCGACGCGGTTGTAGGCGGGTCCTTTCGCGTCCTTATTCAGGAAGATCAGGCCGACATCGGAGTTCGCGAGCACTGAACGCTGAAGCCGGATGGCGGTGAAGTTCGTCGCGGGAACGGCCTGTTCGGACTGTTGCTGGATGTTGAGAATGCCTGCCACATAGTTGCCGACGCGGCCGGTGAGACGTGCGCCCGCGAGAATCGGAATGGCGTCGCCGGCATCGGAAAGACCAATCTGCCGGCTGAAAAACATCCTCGCGTCGGGCGGCGAATTTTGCCGGCCGGCGGCGGCGGGACTGGTGCCGCCGATACTCAACGTGCCCGTCGTCGGAAGACCGAACTGAAACACTCCCGAGTTTTCGAGGAAGAAGTCCCGCTTCTCCGGAAAGAGCAGGCTGAATCTCGTGAGATTCACCTGCTGCTCATCGGCTTCGACTTGGGAGAAGTCGGTGTTGACGGTCGCGTCGAGCGTCAAGCCATTGGTAATTCCGTACTTGACGTCAATGCCGGCGTCGAAGTCCTGAGCGGACGGCCTCGACCCCACCGTGCTCGAATCGGCAGTCGCGAATGGCTTGAGCCGGAGGTTCCGGCCTGGGTGCAGCTGCTGCAGCTGCTCGATCGACCCCGCCAGAGACACGCGCTCGAGCGCGTAGATGCGGGGCATTGGTGACCAGAAGCTGTCCTCGCTGCGCCGCCGCAGCCGTCGCTCAAAGTTGATGCCCCAGGCCTGTGGGTCTCGATCGCTGAATCTCAGCGTCCGAAACGGAATTCGGATCTCCGCGAACCACCCGTCGGGCGCGACACGCGTCCGCACGTCCCACACGCCGTCCCAGTTGGCGTTGATCTCGCGGCCCTCGTTGGACATCTGCGCGTCCCACTTCGCGCCCGCTGGATTGATCGCGAACTCGAAACCGTTGCGCTGGTCGGAGAACGTGTCAATCACGATCAGAAACCCGTCACTCGACGCCGTGTTGAAATCTTTCTTCAATTCGCTGACGACGATCGCGGACGGATCATCATCCTGCGCAAACACACCGAAATACAGCGCCTCGTCGTCATAGAGCACCCGGACTTCGGTTTCAAATGTCGCTGGCAGTCCTTCGTGAGGCTCGTTCTGGAGAAAGCCAGTTGCAAGCGGCGCGTCGCGCCACGACGCCTCGTCGAGCGCCCCGTCGATCGTGATCGGCTGCTCGACGCGAACCGCCAGGAGGCGGCGTTCGTAGCGGGCACTGGAGTAGTCAGTCGACGCCGACTGAGCTCCGACGTTTCCATTCGACATGAACAGCGCGCCGCTGAGGATTAACGCGGATCTTACAGAAGCAGACCAAGGCCAAGCACGGCGAATCATGCGGACACCATCTTAAGTTACGGTTTCCGCTCGGCGTGAAGTCCACCGCGTTCCAACGGTAGGGCGAGCAATTCACCGATGCGCAGCGCAGTTTGCCGCGATTACGCTGAACCTTTTGAGCATTATGACCCCCTTATCAACTGGACTCTGGCTTCGGAAGATACAAGAATCTGTCGCGTACAATCAGCCGTGTTTTCGGCCTCAGGCTTTCAGGGAGTTTTCCGATGAGACGTCATGCGCTTCTCCACACGACGATGATCGCGCTCTTCACATGCGTGGGACTCGCGTTCCAGGCCAGCACTGATGGGCCGTACAAGGTCCTCAAGACTGCGAAGGTCGGCGGCGAGGGCAATACGGACTACATCTACGCCGACACGGCAGGCCGGCGGCTCTACATTACGCGCGGCGCGACGCCGGCACAGCCCGCCACGGATACGAGGCCTGCGGTGCCCGCCTTTGAAAAGCGATTGACGATCTTCGATCTCGATACGCTTGAATCAGTGGGCGTGATTCCGGGTGTGGGCGGCAACGGCGCGACCGTCTGCCCGAAGACCGGCCACGGTTTCACCAGCGATCATCCCCAGCCGTCGATGTTCGACGTCAAGACGATGAAATTGATCAAGACGATCGAAGTGCCGACAGGATTCAGCGCGGACGGCATCTATTGCGACACCTCCAACGATCGCGTGTATATCGGCAGCCATCCAACCAAGAGCCTGATGGTGGTCGACGCCAAAGACGGGAGCGTGCTCGGCAACGTCGATCTCGGCGGAATCCCGGAGCAGACCATCGGCGACGGGAAGGGCACGATCTACCAGGTGCTCCAGGATCGGCCGGGCGGCGTCGCGGTGGTCGATGCCAAGACGTTGAAGGTTACCAAGACTTATCCGTTTGTCGAGAACGGCGGGTGCAATGGGCTCGCGCTGGATGTGAAGAATCAGATCCTGTTCGCGGCATGCAGCGCCGTCGGAGCGGTTTCGCCTGGGCCGCCGCCAGCGCCCGATCCCAATGCGAAGCCGCCGCAGGCATTTGTGATTCTGAGCGCGAAGGACGGAAAGATCCTCGAGAGGCTGCCGCTTGCCGGCAGCTCCGACGGCGCGACGTTCAACCCGGCGACGCAGGAAGCGTTCAGCACTCAAGGCAACGGCACGATGACCATCGTCAAGGAAAAGAGCGCAACCAGTTTCGAGGTCGAGCAGAACCTGAAGACCTGGCCGTCGAATGGCGCGCGTACGATCGCGTTTGACAGCAAGACCGGCCATCTGTTCGCGATGGCCACGGAAACCGGACCGCCGCCGCCGGCTCCCCCAGCGGGGAGTGCGGCAGCAGGCGGCCGCGGCGTCGCCCGCGGTGCCGTGATTCCTGGCTCCTTCACCATCATCATGGTCGGCACGAAGTAGGGTATCGCCCGCAACTATGGTTGCCTGATCGCGTTTGGCAGCGTCTCGATCAGCGTGATTGGAACGTTGTCGATGTCGTTCGTTCGAAGACGAGTCGATGATCCATTGCCGAGCAGATGGCGGTTGGCTTCGATGAAGCGGATCTATTGGGCGGCCCTGGCGCGATGCTCACAGACCCCTTGAACACGTCGGTCATACGGTCGGCGATTGTTGCCTCCGCTTCTGTCCCCAATGTTAGAAAGCGGGTGTTCGGCAGCAGTTCGACGATGCCGCAGTCTCCTCCGTAGTTTGAAAGGAACAGATTATTTCCTTGTATTCGCGCGTCAGAACGGTTCATGGATCCGCAGTAGCCGTGCCGCGATTTGAACCTCCCAACTAACCGATCGCAGATCCATTTGAGGCACGGACCGACATGCGGTTCGAGACCGATTCGAGACCATAAACGCCGAAACACTATCCAAAATGACGGTCTTGCATGGACCAGACGGCAAGATAAACCGGCATCAACGAACCCCCCACCGAAATCTGCAAAACCTCCATCCCCCGTTTCAAATCTGGGCGAGCGGCGCCTCCGATTTCAACTGCGTGGCCCAGTCACGCTTGTGCAATCCTCACCGGATCCGGAGATCGTCCAGCAAAGACGAGTGAATGTGCCGGGTCTGATGAATCGTGGTCGGATGCCTGACTGGCGGCACACGCGTATACTCGCGTCACACTGGCCTTTAGCCCCGGCACACGCCTCGGCGTCTACGAGATCACGGCCCCGATTGGCGAAGGGGGCATGGGTCAGGTGTATCGCGCGACCGACACGACGCTGAACCGCCAGGTCGCGATCAAGATCCTGCCCGACGCGTTCGCCTCTGACTCCGAACGTCTGGCGCGTTTCGAGCGCGAAGCGAAGACGCTTGCATCGCTGAATCATCCTCACATCGCCGCGATTTACGGCTTCGAGAAGTCGGCCGGCCTGCACGCCCTGGTGATGGAACTGGTCGATGGTGACGATTTGTCGCAGCGCATGACGAAGGGCGCCATCGCAGTCGACGACGCGCTGCGGATTGCGCGGCAGGTCGCCGAGGCTCTTGAAGCCGCGCATGAGCAAGGCATCGTCCATCGCGACTTGAAGCCTGCGAACATCAAGGTTCGAGCGGACGGCGCCGTGAAGGTGCTCGACTTCGGCCTGGCGAAGACCATCGAGACGATCGGCGGGCCGTCACCGGACGTTTCGCAGTCCCCAACCATCACCACACCGGCGATGACCCAGGCGGGGATGATCCTTGGCACGGCCGCCTATATGAGCCCGGAGCAGGCGCGCGGCAAGCCGGTGGACAAGCGTGCCGACATCTGGGCCTTTGGCTGTCTGGTCTACGAGATGCTTACCGGGCAACGAGCATTCGATGGCGATGGTGTCTCGGAAACGCTGGCGCGCGTCATTGAGCGAGAACCGAACTGGGCCAGGCTGCCGACGACATTGTCGCCGACGCTGCGCACCTACATCAGACGCTGCCTGCAGAAGGATCCGCAACAGCGGGTGCAGGCCATCGGTGACGTCCGGCTCGCGCTCGAGGGAGCGTTCGATAACACGTTGTCGCACACGTCGGCGCCGGCCGTCGTCGCACGGTGGCGGCTCGCGCTTGGCGGCGCCGCGATCGCGGTGGGCAGCGGCGCCGTCATCGGCACCCTGGTGTGGGCCACCATGCGGCCCGCCGAGCCGGTAGAGCCTCTTGCTTCGCGCTTGCAGGTCATGCCGTCGGGCGCCGCTGCTCTGGCCATTACCTGGAACGACCGCGACCTCACCATCACGCCCGAAGGTTCGCGCCTTGTGTATGTTGGCAACCGAGGCACGCAGCTCTTCGTCCGTGCGCTCGACGCGCTCGCGCCGGTGGCGGTGTTCAGCGGAGCGCCGCGGGAGCCGTTCGTCTCTCCCGATGGCAACTGGGTCGGCTTCGTGGACAGGCTCACCGGACCGGTGCTGAAGAAGGTAGCGGTGACGGGTGGGCCGGCCATCACGCTGGCGACGCTCGACACGGCCGGACCCATGGGCGCAACCTGGGCGCCGGATGACACGATCATTTTCGCAACTGCCAGCGTGGCGACCGGGCTTCAGCGTGTCGCCGCCGCCGGTGGGCCGACGACCGTGCTCACGCAACCCGACCGCGAACATGGCGAAGCCGATCACTTCTGGCCCGAGATGCTGCCGGGCGGCCGAGCCGTGCTGTTTACGATCACGGCGCTGACGGGCGGATTGGATGCCGCGCAAGTGGCGGTGCTGGATCTCCAGACCGGGCAACGGCGGATCCTCTTGCGCGGCGGAAGTCACGCCCAGTACGTGTCGAATGGGCTTGGTCCGAGGCGCGACCTCGAAGGGGGCCACCTTGTCTACGCTGCCGGCGGCGCGCTGCGCGCGGTCCCGTTCGATCTGGCGCGGCTGGAAACGCGCGGGCCGTCAGTGGCGATCGTTCCCGAAGTCGTCACGACAAGCAACGGCGCCGTCGACGCGGTGGTGGCCCGGAATGGTACGCTCGCCTACGCGTCGGGGAGCGGGGATGGGACGCTCCGCACGCTCGTGTGGGTAGACCGCGAGGGCCGCGAGACGCCGATTTCGGCGCCGCCGCGCCTGTATCTCTTTCCCATGTTGTCACCTGATGGCAGGCGCATCGCGGTCTACGCCAACGATCAGCAGCTGGATGTTTGGCTCTGGGACCTCGGGCGGACGATGCTCACCCGTCTCACCTCGGCTCCCGGCCAAGATGGCACTCAAGTGTGGACACCCGACAGCCGTCGGTTGATCTTCACGTCGGAACGGGCGCGGGTGAAGAATCTATTCTGGCAGGCCGCGGACGGCACCGGCGCGGTCGAGCGGCTCACCGAGAGTCCCAACACGCAATATCCGTCGGCGGTTTCGCCCGATGGGCGCCGACTGATCTTCACCGAGGAAGTTCCAGGAACGGGCAATGACGTGATGGTGTTGGAATTGGATGGCACGCGTCGCGTGACGCCGCTGGTGCAGTCCGCGTTCAGCGAGCGAAACGGCATCATCTCGCCCGATGGCCGCTGGGTCGCCTACGAGGCGAATGAGTCGGGCCCGTTCGAAATCTACGTGCGACCGTTCCCAGACGCCAACAGTGGTCACTGGCAAGTATCCAATGCCGGCGGCACGCGCCCGGTCTGGGCGCGCAACGGGGAGGAGTTGATCTATGCCTCTCCGACAGGTGCGCTCATGCGGGTGAGGGTGGCCCGCGGTTCATCGTGGGCGGCCACGACGCCGACGCAGGTGGTGAAGGAGGGGTTCTTCACGATTCCGAACTGGTGGGGCCGGTCGTACGACATCTCGCAAGACGGCCAGCGGTTTCTGATGATCAAAGAAGGAGGCATCGACGGGAGCGCAATGCCCCCGAGCATTATCGTCGTGCAACATTGGGTCGAAGAATTGAAGCGCCTCGTGCCGGCGAAGTGAGTTGCCAGCCTTCGGCGGCGTGGCGGACCAGTTGAAACCGCCAACGTCCGGTTCTGCCCGTATACTCAGGTGATAGTTGGCCCTGAGTCCTGGCACTCGTCTCGGCGTCTACGACATCATCGCGCCGATCGGCGCGGGTGGCATGGGACAGGTGTACCGAGCCACGGACCGGACGCTGGGGCGTCACGTCGCGATCAAGATCCTGCCGGATGCGTTTGCGCAGGATCCCGAGAGTCTCGCGCGGTTTGAACGGGAAGCCAAGACCCTCGCCGCGCTGAATCATCCCCACATCGCGGCGATCTACGGATTCGAGAAATCGGCGGGCGCGCAGGCCCTCGTGATGGAACTCGTCGAGGGCGACGATCTCTCACAGCGCATTGCCGGCCGCGCGATGCCGATCGATCAGGCGCTGCCGATCGCCAAGCAGATCGCCGAGGCCCTTGAAGCCGCGCACGAACAGGGGATCATCCACCGCGATCTGAAGCCAGCCAACATCAAGATCACTTCGAACGGTTTGGTCAAGGTGCTCGACTTCGGCTTGGCCAAGGTGCATGTCAGCGCCGGCGGAAGCGATCCGTCGAACGGCCCGACACTGATGGCGACGCGGCCAGGACTGATTCTGGGCACCGCCGCATACATGGCGCCGGAGCAGGCCCGCGGGGAAGACGCCGATCAAGCCTCCGACATGTGGGCGTTCGGGTGCGTGTTGTTCGAGATGCTCACGGGGCGTCGCGCGTTCGAGGGCGCCACGACGAGCGAGATTCTCGCCAACGTGCTGAAGACGCAGCCAGACTGGCATCGGTTGCCAGCCGATACGCCGGACGGCGTCCGACGTTTGTTGCGCCTCAGCCTGCGGAAGGAACAGCGCCTCCGGTTCCGCGACATGCGCGACGCTCGCCTCGAGATTGACGAAGTTCAGAGCGGCCCGGCCGCGACCGGATCGACCCGCGCGCGGTCCGGCCGAGGGGAACGAATCGCCTGGGCGTCGGCAATGATACTGGTCACGGCGATCGCTGGTGTATTCGCCGCCCGCGCGCTCCGTCCGGCTTCGATTCCCGCGGAGGTCCGGCTCGAAATCAACACGCCTCCGAGCAGGGATGGGTCGCTGGCGCTCTCGCCGGATGGACTGAAGATTGTCTACATCGCTCCGTTCGAGGGCCGATCGCAATTGTGGCTCCGGTCTCTCGATTCGCCCGTGGCTCGGCCTCTCAAGGGAACCGAGGGGGCATCAGGCCAGTTCTGGTCGCCCGATAGCCGGTCCGTCGGGTTCGTGGCCGGGACCCGACTGAAGCGAATGGACATCGACGGCGGATCGGTGCGGACACTTACTTCTGCAGTTCCACTCGCTCTTGGGGCCTCCTGGAATCGCGACGGCACGATCATCTTTGCGAACAACCCATCCGGACCGCTGTTCCGCATCTCCTCGCAGGGCGGCGAACCGACGGAGGCGACACACGTCGAGTCACCGAGGCAACGAGGCCATGAGTCGCCGCAGTTTCTTCCCGATGGCCGGCACTTTCTGTTCTTTGTGACGGGTAGTCCAGAAGCCCGCGGAGTGTATGTCGGCCAGCTCGATGGAAATGGCACGAAGCGCTTGTTCGATGCCGAGACACCGGCCGCGTACGCGTCCACCGGCCAGCTGGTTTTCGTCCGCGAGGGAAAGCTGCTGGCGCAAGGCTTCGATCTCGATCGCATGGAATTGACGGGGGACGCATTTCCGCTTGCGGAGAATGTCACTGCCCTCACCTCGGTGTCCGTATCTGCCGCCGGGCCCGTCGCGTATCGAACGGCTCCGGCGGACAGCGGCCAGCGGCAGCTCGTGTGGGTTGATCGCTCCGGCCGGGAAACCGACAAGGTGATCTATTCCAATGGCGCCGGCCTAGGTGGGTCGCTGTCGCACGACGGCCATCGTGTCGCTGTGTACCAGTTCGCGGACGCCAATATGGACATCTGGTCGTACGACATCCGGCGCCGCTCGTGGGACAGAATCACGTTTGATCCCGGCGACGACATCTACCCTCTCTGGTCTCCGGATGACGCCCGCATGGTATCCGGCTCGGTTAGGAGCACGAGCGTCGTCGATCTCTACGTGAGGCTCCTCGGTGCCCCGCCGGCAAGCGAGCAACGGCTATATTCGACATCACAACCGAAGTTTCCAACCGATTGGTCCGCGGACGGGCGAATGGTGATCTACGACAGCCTCGATCCGAAGCGAGGTTTTGACGTGTGGGCGCTTCCGATGGAAGGAGAGCAAAAGGCCTTCGCGGTGGTCCAGACGGAGTTCAACGAAGGTCTCGCACAATTCTCACCAGACACGACATGGATCGCCTACCAGTCCGACAAGACCGGTCGCTTCGAAATTTACCTTCGACCATTTGGCCGCCCCGGAGATGATGTGCGTGTTTCCGTCGACGGCGGCACTCAGGTGCGATGGAACTCGAATGGCAAGGAATTGTTTTATCTTGCCGCTGGTAACCGACTCACCGCGGTGACGCTCCGGTTCTCGGCCAACAACAAGGGGGTCGAGCTGGGAACGCCGGTCTCGTTGTTCGCCGCGAAGGTGGGGGGCTTCGCTGGGTACACCCAGCAGTACATGGTGTCGAGTGACGGCCAATCGTTCGTGACGCAATCAGTGGTGGGCGATGCGAGTGCCTCGCCAATCAGCGTCATCTTGAATTGGCAGGCTAAGGCAAAGAAATAGCCCGCGCCAGCCGAATTCGTCAATGAACGCGTCGTGGAGCGTCCCTGCTTCGGCCATCGTCGTGTCTCCTTGGGGCGGATCGGATGTCAGCTATTACACGCGAGGCGGGTCGGTTTCCCTCGCGAAGTGTCGATGTTTCGAAATCGCCGCGACAAAGTCATCGATCGCCGATGCGGTGTCGGAGGCTACGAGCACACCGGTGTCCGGATCCCCGTTTGGCAATGTCGTCGTGATTGCGCACGCGTCGAGCAATTGGTCGCTCTCACCCAAGGCGAGGATCGGTTTGCAGTGGCGATACTGATCTTTGATGAACTCGAGGGTCCGGCCGTCCCCGCGGAGTGTCGTGACGGCGTCCGCGCCGCCCGCCAAGACCAAGGCGTCATAGAGCACGGCCGGCGCCGCTTCGAGGCTGACGTCGATCTCAATCTCGTCCCCCGTAGCAGGCTGTACCGCGCCGAGCGTCGTTGAGACGAACCGCGGCACCGCGCCTTCATCGGTCAACCGAGCCGCAATCGCGGTCACCGCGTCGCCGTCACACCCGTCCGCCACCACAATGGCCACTCGGCGGGTCCGGATGCTGCCGTCGCCAGGGCGTGCGAACAGGGAGAGCGCCGGCGAGACGGATACTTCAGGAGTGATGTCCTTCGTCAAGACTTTGGGCATCGGTGCCGGCAGGTCGCGGATGCCAAGACCGGCCGCTACGGGCTCCGCCAGCTCACGCGCGACGTTGAGCAGGCCGGATACCATTCGTGCACGCACGGCTGGCGTCTGGACGCGAGAGAGTTCAAAGCGGAAGGCGTTGATGATGTGCTGCTTTTCCGTATCTGTCTGACTGTTCCAGAACAACGTCGCCTGCGTGTAGTGATCGGCAAAACGCTCAGCCTTCCCCCGCACCTTGTGATCGCCTTCCTCGCGAGGTTCGGGAAACGAGACGAATCCCTTGGCACCCGCTTGGAAGGGGCAGCCCCCACCTAACGAGTTCGGCTCGTAGGACACCCGACCTCGGTGGATCGCCTGACGATGCATCCCGTCGCGCTGATTGTTGTGCACCTGCGCGACCGGCGCATTGATCGGGATCTCGTGGAAGTTCGGGCCGCCGAGCCGAGAGATCTGCGTATCGACGTACGAATGAATCCGACCCGCCAGCAGCGGATCGTTGGAGAAATCGATGCCGGGTACCACATGGGCGACGCAGAACGCCACTTGTTCGGTCTCGGCGAAGAAGTTGTCCGGGTTGCGGTTCAGCACCATCCGGCCGACTGGGACCACCGGCACGAGTTCTTCGGGCACGATCTTGGTCGCATCGAGAACGTCGAAGGTGAAGCGCTCGGCTTGTTCCTCGGTGAAGATCTGAAGGCCGAGCTCGTATTCCGGGTACGCACCTGCCTCGATCGCTTCCCACAGGTCACGGCGATGGAAGTCGGAATCGGCGCCGGAAATCTTGACGGCTTCGTCCCACACCAGTGAATGGGTACCGGCCTTCGGGCTCCAATGAAACTTCACGAACTGCGATTCGCCGCTGGCGTTGACGAAGCGATAGGTGTGAACGCCGAAGCCTTGCATCGTTCGATAGCTGCGTGGGATCGCGCGATCGGACATCGCCCACATGAGCATGTGGGTGATCTCAGGCATCAGCGACGCGAAATCCCAGAACGTATCGTGCGCCGACGCCGCTTGCGGCATGGCGAAGTGGGGCTCAGGCTTGGCGGCATGCACCAGGTCGGGGAACTTCATGGCGTCCTGGATGAAGAACACCGGGATGTTGTTGCCGACGAGATCCCAGTTGCCCTCATCGGTGTAGAACTTCACAGCGAATCCACGAACGTCGCGAGCGGTGTCGGTAGAGCCCCGCTCGCCAAGGACCGTCGAGAAGCGCACGAAAACCGGCGTCTGCTTGCCCACCTCCGCGAAGAGCGACGCGCGCGTCACATCGGTGAGGGCCTTGGTGCACTCGAAGAATCCGTGCGCGGCCGATCCGCGCGCGTGAACGATGCGCTCGGGAATGCGCTCGTGGTCGAAGTGCGTAATCTTTTCGCGGAGTATGAAGTCCTCGAGCAGCGTCGGACCGCGAAGACCGGCTTTGAGCGAGCTCTGGTTGTCGCCGATTGGCACGCCCTGATTCGTCGTCAGCGCGCGTTCGCTCGAGTCCACGCGTACGCGATCGAGCGGCCCTACGGTTGGGTTCTGGCCGATGTTCGGGTCGCCGCTACCGACCTTGTCGGATCCATTCAATTCGGTCACGGTGCTGGCGCCGGCAATCGGATCCGACGCCTTCACGGACGCGCCTTCCGGCGGCGCAAGCGCCGCGCTAGGGTCGTATTCAGCGGCCTTGTTGGGATTGAACGTGAAGGCGGAGGCGACATCCTGTGTCGCGGCAGCCTTCTCCGCCGTGACATCGCCGCGCCCAGACGCATCGGGCGCCGCAGGGCCGCCGACGGTTGTTCGACTGTTGCGAATCGTGCTGTTGTCGTTCTTGGAGCCTTTCGATGACTTGGACTGTTTGGAGCCGTTTGGTGGACGCGAAGATTTGGCCATAAGGATTCGCTGCAACACCTAAGAAAGAATGACGATCAGTCGTGGTGGCCCACGCGCCGGGTTTCATCACGACCTTGATGCAGTAGTCGTGTTTGTGGCGGAACGTGCGGTACACGGACGCGCGATCCGCCCTACACGCGGGAGTCGCCTCGATACAGCAGAGGCACGGACGTCGTTATTGCGAGGCACGCACCAAAACCACCACGCGGCCGCAAGCGCCGCGGTCGGCGGGAATGCGCCGCATTCGCCAACGAGTTTTGGACGTGAGCATGTTGCGTACCACAGAGTGCGCGCTGCACCTGCTTATCAACCTGTCGTGAAGTGTGGCAGGAAGATGGCAACCATGGGTAGCTGAGGAAACAACGCAGGGCCGACCGCGCATATCCGGCTTGCACGCTTCAAAGCCGAACAGGGCACTGGCTCGATTGCGTGCACCGCGGGAAGCGGACTGGGTACTCCTACCGGACTTGAGGAGAACCTTAAGGCCTACTGGCAGCGAGCCCTCAAGCACGGTTCAGCATTTGCATTTTGCCGTCTTGTGCTCAAGACCGGTCCCGCTTTCGTGTTCGGAACTCGCGCGCCGCACGTGGATGCGGCGGCCGTAGCCATTGCCGCGGTGTTCGTTGTGAGGCGAAGACACCGCTGACACGAGATTCGACCGAGAGGACATATGGCCAAAAAGAGCCGAAAACGTACGACGCGCAAACAATCCACACCGGCAGGCAAACGAGACCTCGTCCGCCGTCCCAAAGCCAGCGCCTACGCCAAGCGCACGGGTCGCGGCCGCTTCAAGGAGATGGACGATGTCGGCCGCTCGCAAAACGCGGATAAACCTCGCAAAGCCAAGACAAGGGTGCGCACCGGTTTCGGCGATCAGGGCGACGAGCGGCCGCGGATCTCGAAGAGAACGCGACGGTAAACATGGCGCGCAAGTCGTCGGCGCCTCGGGGACGATCGCCATCGCTCGAGCGGTTAATGCCCTTTGACGACGATCACCTATTGGTCGTCATTGAAACGCCCAAGGGCTCGCCGAACAAGCTGGCGTTCGAGCCACGCTACGGCGCTTTCGTGCTCAAGGGTGTGCTGCCGGCGGGCGCGGTGTTTCCCTTCGACTTCGGTTTTGTGCCCTCGACCCGCGCGGACGATGGCGATCCGCTCGACGTCCTTGTCCTGATGGACGCGCCGGTCTTTCCGGGCTGCATCGTTCCTTCCCGGCTCATCGGTGTGATTGAGGCTGAGCAGACCGAAGACGGAGAGACACAGCGAAATGACCGACTCCTTGCAGTCGCGGCGAATTCCGCGGCCCATCGCTCCATTCGTCAATTGAACGATCTCAGTCAGGACCTCGTTGCGCAGATCGAACACTTTTTCGTGTCCTACAACCAAATGAAAGGCAAACGCTTCAAGGTGAAGCGGCGGGCGGGCGGTAAGCGGGCTCGGGCACTCGTCACGGCAGCGTTGACGGGCAGGCGATAGCGTCTAAGGCGAACCGCAGTCATGGATCACGCTGGTAAACGATGCTTCAGGCGATTCGCCGAGTGACCATGCCGAAACTTGTATGAATCCGGTTGATGAGCGCCATCGAGTCCGCCAGATCCTTGAGCGTGCTGGCGTTGCCATACTCGTGACCCGCGATAGTTGTGGCGCGCAGGACGGCCGTCCGATGCTGCCGTTGTGGCTTCCCGACGATCCGCACATCTATTTTCTGACGCATCGGGAGTCGCGCAAGGTGAGCCAGATTGAGGAACAGCCCCGGGTCGTACTCACCATCACGAATGCTCAGTCCTATTTCGTCGTTCTCGGATCAGCGTATGCCTTGCGAGAGCCAGAACTGATTCGACGGCTATGGCGTCCGAGCTATCGTGCGTGGTTTCCTGCCGGCAAAGACGATCGGGAAGCGACGGCGCTTCGCATCGTCATTGATAGCGTGCATTACTGGGAACCGCCGCGGAGCAAGTTCGTCCGAGTCTTTCAGGCGGCCAAGGCCATGATTACTCGCCGAGCGGTCGAGACGCCGATGAAGACCCTTGACGCCCTGTGACGCTGAGAGTCATCGCTCTTCGCGAATGAGGATGTGCTTGAAGACCACACGCGAGCCGGCCTCGGGTCATTCTTTGTGTCTTTACGGAAGGCCCGGTCGCACGGCCGCCGCGTACGAAGGCACTGGTCGGATCCACGGTTGCGCGCAGGGCAGCGGCATGACGGAGAACGCACCTCGCCAGCTCGCGTTTTTGTGCGTTTTCCTGATCGGAATGAATCAATCCTCCGCGCGGCCGTCGACGGCGCCCACGAAGCCCGCTGAGAGCAGAATCAGGTGTCACCGTCATTCGCTCCTCGCAGGCCTTCGCGGCACTGTTCGGGCTACTGCTTTTCGTACACCGCGACGTTGTTTACCATCTGGCCGGCGGCGTTCATGCCGGTGGTCGTGACGGTTCGTATCTTGCCATCGCTCGAGACCGTCGATGACTGGGTGGTCGTGACCTTGCCGCTCTTTTTCGAAATCGTGTTCACCGTGTTCGCATTCACGCGGGTGCGAGCAAGCATGTCCGCGTCCGGGTTGTTGCCAGTGACCGCGACGTCCTTGCCGTCATAGTTGGACGTGAATTCCCAGTGACGCGTACTGCCGTCGGCCTGCGGCTGGTCGGCGACGACTTTTGTTCCTGCACCTGCCGCCTCGATCTTCGTGGTGGCGCCCTTTGGCGGTGGGCCTGGACTGAACTTTGATTTCGCGACATTGAGCGTCCACATCCCGATCTGAGGGTCGGCAGCCTGAGCGAGCACTGCCGCAGAGAGCACGACAGCGAACACGCCGGCGAACGCCGAGAGATAGACACGCTTCAATTGTGGTTTTGTCTGCATCTTTTCCTTCATGAGTCAGGCGGCGCTGGTCTGAGCCGCTGACTCGAAAATCTAGGTAGCGAAGTCTGCGTCCCTGAGCCGGCAGGCTCAGTGTCAGTCACGCTAGCGAAGCAGCTTCAATCTGTCTGTGCACTTTTGAACACGGCCTGAACATGAAGGCGACGGGCGGCCGCTTTTGTTAGCGGTTGTTCTCATCGGACCGTTCCGCTCAGAGAAACGCTTGGCCGCAAACCCCGACGGGCGCGCGAGCGGTGTCATCATGTCGTTTAGCCAGAGTCCGTCGATGTCAGACGGGTCAATGGGGGTTGGGGGCGGTCGCTGTTCACTCGCATGCGGGGTGATAAAAAATCACCACGGGGCATGCAAAACCGAGACGTCGCATCTGAGCCGGCAGTCTCACGCCGCCTCAGACATTCATGGTTTCAACCAGCCCGTGGAGTTCTGATGAACGCAATCAGCGGCGCGGCGTTGTCCGCGGTGACATTGAGCAAGAAGCCGCCATCCGCGCCGACCGCATATTGAGGTCGAGAAAAAGCCCCGGCGCTGCCCGTGTTGCCAGCCGTTAGGCGCGTTGGGAAGAGCGCGACCTCCCGCCGGTCGTCAAACATGTTAGGGTGCCGCGCATTAGGACGCAGCGAAACGATCTGACGGAGACATTGTCATTTCCTCCTCGCCATCCAGTTCTGGACGATCGTGATCGGCGCAGCGCCATCTTCGACGATTCTCTCGTTCAGCAGAAAGCGACCATCGGACGCGACGGCGTATTGGGGCTTCGTACCGGTCACGTTGGCCCCGGTCGCGAACCGCGTCGGGAAGAGAGCGACAGGCGCGGCTAATTCCAGCGAGCGTCCGTCCTTCGCTGACGCCGCGGAAACAGCCATCAGGCGGTTATCTGCTGCTACGTAGTACAGTTCTCGGCCGTCGGGACGCCATCGCACCTGGCCGCCTCCGGCCGGGGACACCCGCTTCTTTTCTCCGGGCCCCGGAAATGGCTGCACGTAGATCTCGTGATTTCCGGCCTCAGTCGATCCGTACGCCAGCCATCGGCCATCGGGCGAGAATTGTCCCTCGTCCTCGTCGAAGCTGGTGTGCACCACCGGAAACGGCTTCGCATCGCCCGCCATCGGTAGCGCCCACAGGTCCCGATTGCTTTGGCCGGTAGAGATCCCATACAGGACGTAGTTCGACGACCAGGAGACCGGCCTCTTTTCTTGGGGCGTGACGAGCAACGGTTGCTCGTCTGCACCACCGTCCACTGACTTTTGAAAGAGGTCGTAGACGCCGTTCTTGTTCGACCCAAAGACGATTCGGCCACCATCGGCGGACCACAGCGGGTTAACTTTCGTGCCCTCGTCTACTGTGAAAGCGCTCCCGACGCCTCGTGCGTCAATCAGCCAAAGATTGACGTTTTCCCTGATGGCTCTCTGAATGACGACACGTCGCCCGTTTGCCGCCAGCTCCGGATTGGCCTGGGAACCATCGTCCGGACCGACCGTGTTCAGGACGCGACCCGAGCGATCCACCCACACAAGGTGTCGTCTTTGTGCGCTCCGTCCGCCTCGAGAAGCGAGGACTCCCGTCGAAGATATCGAGAAAGCGCTACGTCCGCCATTGAGATCCGTGACGACATTCTCCGCGATCCGTAATGGAGTATCGCGGATGGATCCTGCTAGCAGATCGAAGGGGAGCTCGAACAGCACATCCTGGCGAGACACGAGCAACGAACCCGGCGCGGTAAATGTTCCCGCGGATAAAGACTCCATCAGGCGTGTGGGAGTACCCCCGTCCAAATTACCGAGATAGATCCCGCGCAGATCGGGTCCAGCCAGCGTCACTTCGAACAGAAAGCGGCGTCCGTCTGGCAAGAACTGAGGCCAACGCGGTCCGAGACCTCGCTTGCCGCTGATCGACTCGATGACTGGAGTGACCGGCCCACCAGTCGCGATGACCTGCGCCAGCCCGCTCGTGGTCGTTGGGGCAAAGAGAATCACACCGTCGCGATTCCAGGCGCCGCCTCGCGGACCTGGTGCATCGGCCAAGTCTTGCAGTGCGCCGCCGGCCAGATCGATTCGCTTGAGCCTCCGATCGGCAAAAAAACCGATCACACGGCTGTCCGGCGACCAGAACGGCGCGAACGCTCCCTCAGTGCCGGCGAGCCGCCGCGCACTTGCCGTATCGAGCGAGCGTATCCACAACTGCGCGGTTCCGGCATCGTTGTTCGCAACAAATACAAGCTGGCGACCGTCGGGCGAGAGCGCAAACGAGAGTGGATCGTCTGTCGGTGGTGTTTGGATATCAAAGCTCACGACTGGTAGTTCGGGTGTTGCAGGCGCCGACCCGAACGCGCGCCAGGTCATCACCGCTGCAACGAGCGTCATACACACCAACGCTGCCAACCACAGGAGTCGTTCGGCGCTGCGGCGAGGCGCGGCCAAGGGGGTTTCGGACGCTGGTGCGATGAGGGCGTCCTCAATAACTAGTCGCGCATCCGACGCTGCGTCAAGACGGTGTTTGCGATCTTTCGCGAGGCAATGTCTTAGCAGGGTGCGGATCGCTGCGGGCGTTCCAGTCGGCAGCGTGATCCATTCTGGCTCGTTCTTTAATACTGACGCGAGAACATGAGTTACCGTCTCGCCTGTGAACACCGCTCGCCCGCTGAGCATTTCAAACACGACCACGCCAAATGCCCACAGGTCGCTGCGTTTGTCGACAGGCTTCCCGGCGGCTTGCTCCGGACTCATATACGCCGCGGTACCGAGAATCATCCCCGCCTGCGTCATCGCGGGCGTGATGATCGTGGGCGACATCGACGCACCCCTCCATTTCGCGCCGTTCGGCTCCATCGCCTTCGCGAGCCCGAAGTCGAGCACCTTCACGACGCCGTCGGATCGCACCTTGATGTTCGCGGGCTTCAGATCGCGATGGATGATGCCTTGCGCGTGCGCGGCTTCGAGCGCCTCCGCGATCTGCTTCGCGATCGGCAGCGCTTCGTCGAGCGGAATCGCTCTGCGTGCGATTCGCTGCGCGAGGTCCTCGCCGTCAACCAGCTCCATCACGAGCGCGCGGATACCGTTGCATTGTTCGAGCCCGTGCACGTGAGCGATGTTCGGATGGTTGAGCGACGCCAGGACTTCCGCTTCCTGCTGGAAGCGCGCGAGCCGCTCGGGATCATTGGCAAACGAATCGGGAAGGATCTTCAGCGCGACATCGCGATTCAGGTTCGTGTCGCGTGCGCGATAGACCTCGCCCATGCCGCCGGCCCCAAGGGGTGAGAGGATCTGGTATGGGCCGAGGCGTGCGCCGACGGTAAGTGACGTTACCGGATTATACGGGCGATAGGGTCGTCCAGATCGATGCCGTTGAGATGCGCGTCCGAGCATTCGCCCGTCGAGACGTTGTCGAACGGAGTGATAGCGCGTCTTCAAACATTCGTCGAGTCAATCCGCACCTCGCAAATTGCGCGAACAAGTCGGGAAGAGCGCTGATTTCGTTAGAGCTATACTCCCTCGCCATGCGCTGGGTGATGACGTTGATGGTGGCTGTGGGCCTTCACGCGGTCGGAGGCGTGGAGTCGCCAGCGCTGACGGAGATACTGAATCGCACGGGAGAGCAGGTTCGCCGCTTCGAACGGGAGTTCACGCTCGTGATCAGCGAGGAGGACTACCGCCAACGCGCCGACAGCCAGCTCATCATCGGATCAAAGAAACGCCGGACACGAGCGGAAATGCTGTTCCTGTGGTTGCCAGAGGAGCGCCTGTGGCTGACCGTTCGCAGCGTGGTGAGCGCCGACGGTCGCCCGGTGCCTGGAAGCGAGGGGCGTCTGGATAGTGCTCTTCGGGCCACCGGCTCCGACCGACTCGCCCGCATACGTGAGGTCATCAATGACAACGCGCGTTTCAACGTCGGTCGCACCTATCGCAACTTCAATTACCCGACACTTGTTCTCTCATTTCTCGATCCAACCCTCCAGCCACGTTTCACCTTCAGCCTGGCCGGCCGAGAGCATATCCACGGGGTTGATGCGTGGAAGGTGAAGTACGAGGAACGCGGCAGCCCGACTGTGATTCAAGGCGATGGGGCCGACCGCAAGTCTCGCGGGTCAGTGTGGATTGCCGTTGAAAGCGGCACGGTAGTGCGGACACAACTCGCCATCACGATCCCTCCGGGCGCGTGGGCGACCGTAGAGGTGGACTATCAGCGTGACGCAAAGTTGGCGATGTGGGTGCCCGCGGCGATGCACGAAACCTATATGGACGTGCGGGGAGCTGTGGTCCGCGAGCACATTGGCGGCGAGGCAACCTATTCAGCGTTCCGACGATTCGAAACATCCGGACGAGTGCTCTTGCCTTAGCGGATCGTTTCAATACATTCCGGCGATCCACAGCCGGCACGTACGCGACCGAAGCCGATCAACGCACACGCGTGGTCGGGCGGCTTGTCGCGCGTCCGTGAAAAGTCAGTTCGCTCGCAAGACTGTTGTGGCGCGCGGCCCTTTAATGCTCGAGAGCGGCAGCTTCGATTTGTTGGGTCCGAGGAGTGTGTTGTACGACGATACCGTCACGATACGGGAGTGAGCTTCACCGTGTCGGACGGTCCTTACGTTCCCTAGATTCAGCTCACACTCTGTTAAAGGCCCCCGGTCGAACCGCCTGCTGTTTGTCGACGCACCTTCCACGCGAACGCGCCTATTCCGCACCGAAGCGCTGCCCGCTTCGTCGACAGTTCGCGAAGGTGAGGCACTCGGGTTGAGATCCGGAAACAATGCGCCGATAGAAGTCACGGTCGGTTGGATGACCGGTCTCACGAAGAGCCTTGCTGAGCGGCGTTTCCTCGTACTGCCGTGAGTCAACTCTTGACGCGTGAGGCAGGATTAATCCGTTCGCGCCGTGGTGCGCCGGTATAATCCGCAGCAACGGGTTGACATTTACCATCGGCGCCCGCTTCGGCCCCTACGAGATCCTCTCACCCATTGGGGCCGGCGGAATGGGCGAGGTCTATCGCGCCCGTGACACGAAACTGAATCGCGACGTCGCGTTGAAATTACCGCGCGAACACGGAATCATCCATCGCGATCTCATGCCGCCAATGTCAAGGTGCGCGACGATGGCACGGTGAAACTGTTCGACTTCGGCCCCGCGAACGCGATGATTCCCCTTGGGACGACCCATCGGACGTAATCCGCGTTCTCGACACCGCCCGTGTAGGCAATCACCAGCGAGGTATCACATGTCAGTCGTTTCGTTTGACCGCATGAACATGAGTAGCCAGAGGGTTCGCGAGTTCTTGGTTTTGCTCGCGGCACTAGTCGTTGGGTACTCGGTCGGCGTGATTCTGTATCTCGCACATACGTCGACGTCAGATTCGGTGGCGATGTCGCATTTCGCCACATCCTGGAAGCTCGCGCTGGTTGCAGCGATGCTGACGCTCTTCATGGCGCTGCTGGAATGGCACATCCTTCGGACGCTGATTCTGGCGTTCGGCCTGCTGGCCCTTGCGTATCTGGCTTGCGCCATCGTGGTACTTCAGTTCGACAGCCGTCTAGCCCACATCGCTGGCCTCGCCGCGTTAGCCATCCTGTTCGCGGCTCTATTTGTAACCCGCAGCAACCTTCTCATCTACCTTCGCGACAGGACGTATGCAGATGCAGCTATTGAAACCGCAGTGGCCGTCGCGTTCCTAGCGGGGATCGGAAATATGATCGTCGCAACTTTGAGGAGGGGATGAGTAATCTCTTTCGATACTTTTGTCCGGGATGCGGTGCCCTCTTTCGGGACATCAACGAGCGAGGAGCCTGGAGGATACTCCATCGAGGTCTGCAGAGCAGCGGTGATCGGACGCCCCTTCCGACCTCCCAGTGTGTGCCCTATCACGACTACGTCGCGTTCTCCCCATGCAGGCACTGCTGCCCAGATGTGTTCCGGAACTGCGAAGCATGCAAGCTCGGATATCCCAACACCCTGGACCCTCCAGGGAGGCCTACGAAAGCCAAGTGTGATTGCCACTACTGCGTGCAATCACCCACTCTGAGTGCGATCTCCCCGGAACGAGCGCAGAAGCTGATTAAGGAGAAGCGGGCTGCCGGCACATTCGATGTGTTCCTATGTCATAACCACAACGACAAGCCTGCCGTCCGACAGATTGCCGATCGGCTTGAGCAGGAAGGAATACTGCCTTGGCTCGATGAGCGGGAAACCCGTCCGGGTTCACGATGGCAGAAAGTGCTCGCAGAACAGATCACCAAGATCCGCGCGGCGGCAGTGCTCTTGGGCCCCGTCGGCATTGGGCCGTGGCAGGATGTGGAGATAGAGGCGCTTCTCCAAGTCTTTGTGAAACGGGGCTCGATGCCGATTCCTGTGTTACTGCCTGGCGGACCAGACGTCGATGCCTTTCCGCTCTTCCTTCAAGGAGCCGAGTTGGTCGACTTTCGCGGCGCCGAACCGGATCCCCTGTCACAGCTGATCTGGGGCGTGACCGGCGTCCGCCGTGACCGACGCTAGAAGCGTATTCAGACACCTTCGTTCGAGTTCCGGTCGCCCTGGATCCGAAGAGCCATGAGGCCACCAAGCGAGCAGTCAAATTCCGTGCGCCGGGGCAACACGGCGATCGTCGAACACGTTAGTCGCGCGAGTCGGCGATTGGACCTAGATTTCTCTTCGCTTCGCGAAGTTCGCGATATGCTCGCCACCGCAAACGCCAATGCCCAGATCGTCATCGTCGGCTGGCCCCGGCTGGACGAGACGAGAATGCTGTCGTCGCAGATGAACAGATTTTTCACATCGTACGTGCGATTGAACTTATTGACGACGGATGTGCCCCGTATGCATGGCAACCCCCAGGCGTCCTTGAGCGCGAAGTCGAGCATGATGCGTGTGTTCTGCACGCTGTTGTGCTCGTTCAACGGCTGCTCGAATTGTGCGTAGCCCCCAAAAGTAAGTGTCGAACATCAGGTGCTTGCCAACTGACGCGGTCACGAACTGCTGATTCAGGGTAACCAGCCGCGCCGGTTTGGTGCTATGGTTGACTTGCGCGTCCAACCGCAGCACTTGCGTCTCTTGCGCCAACGATGATGGCCGCAGATCCTTTTGCGCGACCGCAGAATTATTCGCCGCCGAATTCTGCAACCGAGTTGCTCGACAGGTATGCCTCAGGTCAACGTTTTTTCGCGGATGCGTCGCTCAGAAACGAACAACTCTTAGGCGCGCAGCTCCCAGAGGTGAATCTGACCGGTGCGGACCTGTTCCGGGCTGATTTATCTGGTGCGAATCTGCGGCGTGCCGTTCTCGATCGCGCGCGACTGCGCGAGAGTTCGATGTTTTGTACGGCTTTGGCGTCGGCGCGAATTGAAGCCGCAGATCTGTACGACTGCCGACTCTGCGGCGCCGACCTGACGAAGAGCATACTCTGCGGCTCAAACTTTTGGTGTGCGGACCTAGATGGCGCCGATCTCTCAGACGCGAATCTGTCGAAAGCCTCGCTGCGGTTCGCTGACCTAACGCGTGCGCGACTCGAACGGGCGGTCGTGATCGACGCAAATTTGGTCGGTGCCCAGCTCGTTAATGCAGTGCTTGATGCCGCCGATATTTCAGGTTCGCGGGTCTACGGCGTTTCGGCATGGTCAGTTAGTCTGAACCAGACGAAGCAAAAAGGCTTAATCATTACAAACGACAACGAGCCCACTGTTACGGTTGATGATCTTGAAGTCGCACAATTTGTGCATCTCTTGCTCAAGAATCAGAATCTGCGAAAAGTAATCGACACAGTTACCAGTAGGATGGTGTTGATACTAGGGCGGTTCACCATGGAGCGGAGAGCAACGCTGAGGATAGTCAAGGCTCAGCTCGACGCCGCCGGCTATCTGGCGGTTGTCTTCGATTTCGACAAGCCAGCATCTCGCGACTTGACTGAAACGGTAAGGACTCTCGCCCACTTGGCCAGATTTATTGTTGCTGACCTGACAGATGCGAGGAGCGTCCCTCAGGAGCTGATGGCGATCGTGCCGCTGCTTCCCTCAGTTGCAGTCAAACCGATCATCTACGAAGGCGACACTTCATGGTCAATATTTGACGATCTTGCCCGATACCCGTGGGTGCTCCCAGTATGGCGATATGGCAGCATGCCTCTCCTTGAAACCGAAGTTGTCAATGAGGTTGTGCGGCCACTCGAAGAATGGCATCGCAGAGAGCAGGCAAGAACACGCCGTGCGGCTCAAGCGAAGTCTTATCGCAGCGATGACTAACATACAGACTAAAGACGCGCACATGCCGTGGAGGAAAACCCGCAGCCTCGGTTTTGACCTCGCCCTCAACGTCTGCGTTGTGGACAAGTCTGTTACCGGATAAATGTGTGGCGCGCCGGTGTGACGAACAGCCTGATTGAATCAGGCGGGCGATGATCCGGCCACGAAGGTCGAGACGAACCGGTCTTCTTTAGGCTGGCCCGGTCTTTTTGGTTGAGGAGTTCTTCTATCGTCCGTCGTCGCCATTCGATGGGATTCACGGCCTTTGCGCAGTGGCACGGCTGTCGAAAGGCGTCGACGAGTCGCCGAACAGGGCAGCTCTCGTGGGTTTCGGATGATGCGCGAGCGCTTTCGCAAACTCGTACGTCAGCACGCTGGCGAATGGTGCGAAGAGCCACACGACCGCCGCCTCGATCGGAAAGATCGCGTCGCCACGCGACCATGCCGCGATCGTGACCCCGATCATCCCTGACGGCTGATAGCCCCACCAGAGCCGCGGAATCGCCAGCGTCACTTCCCAAATCACCGAGGTGAGGATCACATAGAGCGTTGTGATCGCGAACGCAGGCCAGTTCGTCAGCGCGCCGACAGAACGATAGAGAAACACCGCCGGCAGCACGGCCCCTGCCGCCAGGAACAAGAAATAAGTCGGGAACGTTCCGTTGACGCGCCAGAAAATCAACACGGCGACCGCCAGCATCGCGCCAACTCCCGCGATAGGCCGCGAGATCTGGATCAGCCGGAGGTCCACGAGGTCGTCGGGCGGGTTGTATTTGCTCAACCAGCGCTCGTCCGCGCACCCGTACACGAGCACCATCGCTACCGGACCCATGGCGTAGAACAACAGTTCCTCGATCGGGATTTGGCCGTGGACGGCCGGCAGGCACAGCAGATATCGGCCAGTGGCGGCCACGGCAGGATCGGTACAGCCGGGAAATCTGAGTGTAAGAAAACCAAGCACGAAGTCGAGCGCGATGCCAAGGCCGACGATGGTGGCAGCCGTCGAGACGAGTGCCCGGCGCCGTCGCCCGGTGCCGTTCGCGGTAAGCATCATAAATGTGGGCCACAGGTAGACAATCGGGATCAGCCAGATGATCAGGCTGGTGAAGTAATTCAGACGGCCGATGGCGTCCAAGACGAGCGGCGCGGCGAACGTCGCGACGAGCGCGACAAGCCAGCCGAGATTCAGCCAGAACGTGCGCGTCTTCACTGCGGGCTCGTTCCTTGACGTCATGTCAGCCGCGGCCAATCTGCGTAACGGGTTCGATATCGCGCCCGTTTTCCCTCAGAAGTTCATCCAGTGGGCGAACTTTACCAACAGCACATTCGTACCTGGCGTTGCGAACAGGTCGTGAACGTCGCGGCCGAACCGCACGTGCGGCTGATCGCCAGCGTCATCTCGCGCCTGTTGCCAGACAACGAACAGCGTCGAGCCTGGCCGATATTCCCACCTCAGCACATTGGTCGTTCGAAACGATCGGACATTGAAGTCGGGATCCGACAGGTAATCGAACGGCGCGAATCGGCGTTGATAAAGTAAGTTTCGCGGGTCGGTCAGCTCTTTGAACTGCGTGTAGTCGCCGCCCGAGACGAACGGCTCGGCGTAGAGCTGCAACGACAGATTCGGGGTCATCGTATAACCAACCCGCCAATTCATCGACACGGTCGTCTGATCGAGGCGGCCGAACACATAGTGATCGCGCGAACGTGTGACGTTCTCGATCCACTGTGAATCGTTGATGTCGTGGTTCACGCGTGCGCTGACGCTCAGAGTGAGCGGCGGCGCCGGCCGCAGGGTGAGCCTGGTTTCAATATTCCGGAAATGCGAGTCACCGCCCCCATTCGTGCCAATGTTGCCGCTGACGTTCACATGGACCGGGAGGCGCTCGTCGGTGTCGACGAACCCGCTCAACGCGGTGAAGCCTTCGACCAAGCCAGCGGGCCCGCCGCGCGACAACCGGTCGTCGATACCCCGATGATTCAGATTGAGGCTCGTGCCAATCCCCCAGTTGCTCGTCGTCAGCAGAAAGCTGTTCAGGTTGAGGCCGACTCCGAGCAGGTCACGGTCGTAATTCCACCGCGCGTACTGACTGACGCTGGCGTTCCACTCGCGAAGGCGGGTGTTGGGCCGCTCGTGGCGAAACTGAAAGGAACTGTTGAGCGCGCGTTCGTCGGCGCGCTGAAAGAATCCCATATCGTTGATCTCGAACCCCGGCGACTTGAATTGAAAGCTAGCATCGAATCGCGTGCGCTCGCCCCCGATCTTGTGAATGCCGACACCACCAGCGCCACCGGCGAGTGATGTCTGCAGCGGATCGAACCGGAGCGTTCTCGTATCGGGACGTTGAAAATAATGGCGGCTGTTCTGTTGCAGGCTGCCGATGGCATCCGCGCTGCCGGCAACCCGGCTGCCGACCAGGCTGCCCGTGATGCTGTAGCGAGGCCGAAACCGCCAATCGAGGTTGACGCCTCCGGTGTCCGCGCGATCGGGAATGAACTCGAGCGGAGTGGGAATCGATCGGGCCGCCGAAGTCGCCATCATCGAAATCGACGACTGGTTCGCGAATTCGCGACGGCCGCTTACGACGCTGTAGTTTGTCAGCGGCTCGATCGGTTGTGACGACCGATGGCCGTGCTCGAGCACCACCGCGCGCTCCTGCTGCGTCACGGCGTGAAGAACTCCAATCGAGAACGCGCCGACGCGGCCGGTCAATTTCGCGGCACCGAAAATGGTTGTCTGATCCGCGGGGTCAGTGTAAATGTCGTCGCCACTCGGCAGCGACGATTCGCCCTGTGGCGAGCGCCCGATCCGCCGCGAGTAAAAGAGGCCGGGGCAATCCGGACAGTCCAGGCCAAAGACGAAGGCTCCCGATCCTTCGACGAAGAACGGGCGGCGCTCCGGAAAGAATGTTTCGAACGCCGATAAATTCACGACCGCCGGATCCGCTTCGACTTGGCCGAAGTCTGGATTGACGGTGGCCGTCACCGTCAGGCCCGAGGTCAACGCGTACTTCGCATCCAGACCGGCCGTCAGTGTTCCGTTCGCCGAAGCTACGAGCGGATTCCCATCAGTTGGTCGGGTGGTGAGATCCGCGACGGTATGGGGCAGGAGCTCGATTCGGTGCGGCGACCCGCTGATCGCGATGCCGCGAAGCTCGCCGAACGATGACACGTAGCCAGTCGCGCTGCGGGCGAGCAGGGGCCATGTCGAGGTTTCTTTCAGCCGTCCCAATTGTCGGGACACCGCGAATCCAAAAGTGCCCTCTGACGCCGATGTAAAGCGCAACTGCGAGAAAGGAATCCGGAATTCCGCCGACCAGCCGTCCGAATTGCGGCCGACGATCACGTCCCAGACGGCGTCCCAGCTGTCGTCGCGTGACGAATCGTTGTACCAGTAGATGTCTTGTTTCACCCCGGAGGGGTTGACTGCAAATTCGTAGGCCGTCCGGCGGTCGTGATAGGAATCGATCAGCACGCGAATCCAGTCGCACGGCGAGTCGACATCACGCCTGGTCAGATAGGTCAGAATCTTGTCCGGCTCGCTGTCGAACGCACGCACCTTTACGTAGAGGGTGGTTGCGTCGTAGAGCGCGCGAACTTCAGTCTTTTGACTGGGTGCTCCGCCTTCCGTCGGCTCGCGCTGAATAAACTCCGATCGAACTTCGGCCGATTGCCACAGTGCGTCCGTTGCGGGACCGTCGATACGCGTGGCCTCGAGGTGAACCAGCGGCACGGCTTGCGCGTGAGCGTTTGACGCAATCGCGACCAACGCCGAAAGCGAGAGCGCGACCGCGCGGGTTGACATCGCGCTATTAGACGCGCTTTCCTCGTTTGTAAAAAGAAGAGGCATCACTCATCGCGATCTGAACCTTTTCCTCGGAGGTTACCGTGGATTCGGGATCGGTTCATTGCGCGCGCGAGACGAGGCCGGCGGTCGCGTGGATGCGGCGATACTTTGCTGGTGGCTCATTGAACGTTCGCTTGAAGGCGCGATTGAACGCAGCCTCGGAGTCGTACCCCACGTCGGCAGCAATTTCGGCGACGCCCCGCGGCGTCATCGTCAACGCCCGCGCCGCAAGGCGCAGCCGCCAGCCCGTGAGATACGCCATCGGCGGCTCGGCGAGGTAGCGGCCAAACCGTTCGACCAGCGCAGATCGCGAGACCCCCACGTCTTCGGCAAGCTCGGCGATCGTCCACGGATGCTTCACGCGGCTGTGCATCAGCGCAAGGCTCTTGCCGACGACCGGATCGCGTGCGCCGGCGAGCCAACCCTTTGCCTCGTCAGACAAGCTGGCCACGTAGCGACGTAACGTGTCCACGAACAGCGCTTCGGACAGCTTGGCCAGCATCGCCTCGCTGCCGGCGCGGTTCGACGACGCTTCGTTGACCAGGTGCAGGATCGATTGTTCGAGCCAGTAGCCGGATGAATCGGTGCGGATATTGACCTTCAGAATCGGTGGCAGGCTCTCGAGAATCGGGGCACTCAACAGGGGATCGCACGAGAGGAAGCCGCACACGAATCGGGTCTGCTCGTCGCCACCGCCCCAAAGACAGACCGACAAGTCGCGATTCGCGATTTTCGCCAGCACGATAGCGGCGTCGATCGGTTTCGCCGGGTCCTTCCCGCGCAGTTCATGCGCGTCGCCGTGCGGAAAGACGACGATGTCGCCGGACTGCAGGTCCAGTTCGGTGCCGCCGACCACGCGCGCTTTGGCGACGCCTTCGACCACGAAGTGAAAAAGCACGAGGTGTTCCGCGCCAGGCGACAGGATAGGAGCGAGCTGCGGCGAGGGCGGCGAAAAGAAGCCCCATGGCGCCGAGAACTGGGCGCTGAAGAACAGCGCGCCTTTCAGTTTCACGCCGGCCAGCACCTCCGAAAAGGCATCCACGCCGCGACATTCTACTGAATTGGACGATCGGCAAAGAAGTCTGCTCGCTCAGTCATTGTTGGCCGTGCCTTCCCTGTCGATACTCACACTCGAGGACGCGGACGCCGGCACCGTGCTTGGAGCCGAGCAGAGCTGATTCATACCAGTCTTTCGCAACGACCGCAAATCCGCGGTCGCCGCGAAACGAATTGTTGACTCCTCTGAAGGAGGGAGCGTCATGAGATCAACGTCAACGACCGATCGTCGTCAATTCCTCGGCCGCATGGCGGGTGCGGCCGCCGCGGTCACCGTTTCGGTGGCCGGAACCCGCGCCGCAGCTGAGGAGCCGTCGGGCGACGAGTGGATCAAGGAAGTAAAAGGGACGCATCGCAGCCTGTTCGATTTCCCCCGCCACGTCAACGGCTTCGGGTTGCTGCACATCTTCAACTACCTGAATACCTATGCGACCGCGTACAAAACAACTGCGGGACAGGTCGGAGCGGTCGGCACGTTCTACGGCGCCGGCGCGGCAGCGAGTATTTCGCTGGCATTCAACGACGCCATCTGGGCGAAGTACAACCTTGGCGCCTACACCGGGCTCAAGGACGCGGCCGGAAAGTTCTACGCTCGCAACGTTTTTCATCGCCCGACGCAGAACGACTTGCATCTGCTGATGCAGACGATCGACTCGCCGATGATTCCTGCGCTCGCCGACGCCATGCCGGCAATCGGCATCGAGAACCTGCAAAAGATCGGCACGAAGTTTCTGCTATGCAATAACGCGCTCGGCATCTGGGTTTTGGAACTCGAAGCGCGCGGGAAAGGCAAGGCGCAGGATATCGAGAAGGATCTGCGTGCCAACGTGCTGCCCGGTGTGACGATTGTGCCCGCGATGGTGATTGCGATTCAGAAGGCACAGGCGGCGGGCATCAGCTACAACCGCCAGTAGCGTATAGGCAGACGCTCGGCTCGGCAAAGCCGTGTCGTTGTGCCAGCGCTTTCGTGCGCAACAGCCGAGCAGGCGCCCGGAGCCGATGAGCATGCGGACTCCAGTGACTCATGATGAGTTCACGCGGATCGCACGCATATGCAGGGCGCCGAACTCGGCGAGCGAGTTGCATTCGATACTCCGGCGGCTCAGTAAAGACGGCAACCCGCATGGGCATCGGTGCAGACCTGCGTCGGGCTCGGGAGCAGCGAGGGTGGTCCCTCGATGAACTCTCGACTCGCACCAAAATCAGTAAGGCGCGGCTCGCCGCTATTGAGGCGGATCGCCTCGAAGAGCTGCCTGGCCGTTTTTATCAGCGAGCCTTTTTGCGCTCGTACGCGCGCGAAGTCAGCCTCGCTTCCGAGCGTGCGGTGGACGCGTACCTTGCGTCGCTGGAGGAAGAACAGCCGCCGATTGTGAAGCCGATCTCTGAACGTTCACCGCTGCTGCGCTCGCTCAAAGAATTTGATTGGCTCCTTCCTCACCTGCGACTCGCAGCGCTCGTGGTCCTTGGCTCAGCTACGGTCATCACGCTCGCACACCGCAATCCTCCGACACCAATCAGCACAGTTGAAAACCGATCGACTCCGGTCGCCCAGGATGTTCGCAACGAGCAGCCGGCAGTTGCCACCGCCGGGGAAGGAGTACCAAGACCAGCGGTTGCAGCCGAACACGCGAACAACGACCAATCGCTTGAAGTTCAGGTCCAAGCGCGCGGTCCCTGCTGGCTCGGCGCAACGGCCGACGGCGAGCGCGTCGTCTACCGAATTCTGGAAAAGGATGAACTCGTGACGTTGCATGCGCATGACGAGCTCGTGTTACGGATTGGTGATGCCGGGAATTTTCAGTTCTCGATCAACGGCATTCAGGGCCGCAGCCTCGGCGATCCCGGAGCAGATCTGACCGTCCACCTCACCCGATCGAACTTCCGCAATTTTCTGCAGCCTTCTTAGCCGGCGGCGTACGGTTCGCCGGCACGGTTGTGCGAATCGCGTCACAGTTATGGCCGAGCTCAGCAATTGAGGCGAGGACCAAAAGCGGATCGTGTATCTCCGCAAGTACTGCCGCAATGCTACATTTCGGCGATGTCACGTCAGGAACTGACCGCCGCAAATGAGCCAATGTCGGCGGCTCATCACGTGCCAAACCCAGATGAACTGGAGCTTCGCCTGATAGACGAGGCGCTCGTGATCCTAGGCCGCTAATGAGTCAGGATCATGTGTTTGTCAGTTACTCGAGCCTCGACTTCGAGTTCGCACTTCGCCTTAGCGCGGATCTAAAGAACCGCGGGGTCAGTGTGTGGATGGACCGGTTGGAACAGGGAATTGCACCGGGCGACACGTGGTCGCAAACACTCGACGACGCGCTGAAGCAGAGCGTCGCAGTCATCGCTATCGTGACTTCCGAGTACCTTCAATCGAGCTACTGCCGCGACGAAGTGGAATTCGCGTTCAGGACCCGCCGACGGCTGTATCCGCTGCGGCTGCGCCCGATCGACGATGCGGCGAAGCCATTCTGGCTGGAGGGCATTCAGTTCACGGATTTCACGCGATGGCGGGATGCGGACGCATATACGGCCACCCTCGAGACGCTGATAACGGCGATCGGGAGTTCGAACCCTCAGCAGCTTCGTGCGGCGCCGGATCCGGAGAGCCAGTACCTGACCCGACTCATCGCCGATCTGCGCGCGCGCCGGGGCGTCGTCGGTTTCTCCCCGCTACGAGCGCAGTTGGCCGCGCAGCGTCGGCCAGCTCCTGCGGAAGACGAATTCGGGTTCGCATCTCTTCGGCCGCAAGTAGCTGAGGCAAGCGTCGATTGCCTTGAAACACGCGATGTCTCTGATGTCCTCCGCGCCCTCCCGCGCTGCGTGCTCCTCGGCGACGCGGGCGCCGGCAAGACGACGACGCTCCGGCGGATCGCGCTCGGCGCTGCGATCGACCGTCAGCTCCACGGCCGCAACACTTCTATTCCAATCGTGCTGTCATTATCGGAGTGGTCCAATCAATCGCTAGAGGACTTCTTCGCGCAGCATTGGCCATTCGCCTCCGATCCAGGCGCGCTGCTCGCTGCCGGCGAGATCGCTGTGTTTGTCGACGGGCTGAACGAGATGGGACAGTTGACGGAGGCGCACGCAGAGGAGCTGCGCACGTGGTTGAAGAGCGCGCGCGGCCCAGCACGGGTGATCTTCACGTGCCGATCGTCCGACTACGAAGGTCTCGGGCTGGGGCTGCCAACGGTGACGCTGCAACCGCTCGATGAACGCGAGATTGCCGCGTACGTGGCTGTGTATCTGGGACCCGAGTCTGACACGTTTCGAAAGGCGCTGACGAAGAGCGATGCGATCAGGCTTGCCAGCAACCCGTACTTTCTGGGAGCGCTCATCTATTTGTACGAACATCGGGCGGTCAGGGAACTACCGGTCAATCGCGGCCTTCTGCTGGCGCAGCTCACACGGGCGCTGTGGGAACGCGAACGACTGCGCCAGACTGAAGGATGGTCACCGTACGCGACACTTGTGGCCAAACTTGGGAAGGCAGCCTACGATGGTCTTGTGACCGGCCGCGGCATCACCGCTGATCGCGCAACGATGGAGGCCGAGGAGTTGCCAGGGATCGATGCGATCGCCGGTGCACAACTGATCGAGTTGCTCCCGACTTCGATCCAGTTCTCTCATCAAATGCTGCGGGATTACTTCGCGGCTGCATGGCTCGACGCTCAGAACGATCCGCTCGATGGCGCCCGCCACTTCTTCTCAGCCACAACACCAGATCACGGCGGACAGCATTGGTACTGGAACACGAAAGTGTGGATGGGGCTGACGACCGAGCAACGCGCTTTTCTGCTGACGTTGCTCGGTCTGTCAAGCCAGCGGGGTAAGTGGTTGCGCATGCTGTGCCTCGATCATCCCGATATCGCGGCTGACCTGGCGGAGCAAGGCGACGCCGAATTGGCGCTTTCCGAGGGCGACCTGAACGACATACAAGTCGCGTTACAGGCGCGCGTGCAGAAGGCACAGTACGACGAGGTGTCTTACGGCCTTTCGTCTTACGACGGTGACTCGGAGCAGCTGATGGCCATCGACAGCGTTGGTGACTCAGTGAAGATCTATCGGGAACGTGCCGAGCGATTTTCCGAGTGGCGGAAGCGAAGAAAGAAGCCGCGGTCGAGACATTCTGGGAAGAACTGAAGTGGGCGGGATTCTGGCGGACGTAAGAGCCTGTAACAAAACCCCCAACCGGCAAGCGTCGGTAGGTGGCCTCGCGCGGGTTGATAAACACTGCACGAGCACTCATTAGTAATGCGTTCCCGCGCCCGCGGCGCTACAATCCAACTCCACTTTTCCAGTTGGCGCTAAATCCTGGCACGCGCCTCGGCCCTTATGAAATTACGGAACTGCTCGGCGTCGGCGGCATGGGTGAGGTGTATCGCGCAACAGACACCAACCTCAAACGCCAAGTCGCCATCAAGGTGCTGCCGGTCGCCGTCGCGGGTGATCCTGAACGTCTCGCCCGGTTCCAACGCGAGGCGGAAGTCCTCGCGGTCCTGAACCATCCGAACATCGCGCATATATACGGACTGGAAAAATCGGATGGGACTGTCGCGCTTGTGATGGAGCTGGTTGAAGGCGATGACCTGGCTCACCGGATCTCACGAGGGGCGATTGCCGTCGACGAAGCGTTGACGATTGCGAGACAGATCGCCCAGGCCCTTGAGGCGGCGCACGACCAGGGATTCGTTCATCGCGATCTCAAGCCAGCTAACATCAAAATCCGCCCAGACGGCGTCGTCAAGGTGCTGGACTTCGGCTTGGCCAAAGCGTCTGAGGCCGTCGTCAGCCGGGTGAATGCGGCGGCGTCGCCCACCGTGACTTCGCCTCCGAATTTGACTGGCATGGGAATCATCGTCGGCACCGCGGCGTACATGTCGCCGGAACAAGCGAAAGGACGACCTGCGGACAAGCGAAGCGACATCTGGGCGTTTGGAGTCGTGCTGTACGAGATGCTGACCGGGACACGGGCATTCGATGGCGAGGACGTCGTCGATGTGCTGGGGGCCGTCACCCGTGTCGAACCGAACTGGCAGCTATTCTCTGCCGACGTGCCGGCGCTCATTCGCGCGCTTGTGCAGAATTGTCTGATAAAGGATCAGCGTCGTCGTTTATCGAGCATTTCCTCCGCGCTCTTTGTCTTGGATCAGGCCACGAGTGTCGGGGCGCCTGTTGAAACCGAACGAGTTCGAGCTTTGTCGCGCAGACTGCGTTGGCATCGCCTTCTGACGCTGGTGTTCGGTGTGGTAGGCGTGGCCGTCATCGCCGGCACCGTCGTCGCCTGGCGCGCGACGCGTTCGGAACAGCCTCGCATCTCGCGCTTGCTGGTGGCTTCGTCAGGTGCCAGCGCGTTGACGAGGATTGGCAACGACATCAACTTGGCGATCACGCCGGATGGAACGCGTCTGATTTATGTTGGCAATAACGGCACGCAGCTTTTCGTCCGCGCCCTCGACACCCTCACGCCAGTGGCCGTGTTCACCGGTGCACCGACCGGACCGTTTGTCTCACCCGACGGGCAATGGATCGGCTTCGTTGACAACTTGTACACCTTGAAGAAAGTGCCGGTCACCGGTGGCCCTGCGGTGACGCTCGCGACGTTCGATAGTCCTGTGTCTTTGGGAGGCGCGACGTGGCTCTCGGAGGAAACGATCATTGTCGCGACACAGGTCGGGCTGGAGCAGGTGAACGCGGGAATGGCTGCGAAGCCTGCGATGCTGACGCAGGCGAGAGAGCAGGGTGACGCGAATCATTTTCGGCCGGAACGGCTGCCAGGAGGGCAAGCCGTGTTATTCACGACTATGTCACTCCGTTCGCTCGTTGCATCTCGCAACGAAATCCCGAACTCCTTGCGTGCCTCCGATCTCTTCGACATCGCTGTGCTCGATCTTCGGAACATGACACGGAAAGTCCTCGTCCGAGGGGGGATTCACGCCCGGTACGTTCCGAGTGGCCATCTTATCTACACGAAAGCCGGGACCATTTGGGCGATTGCATTCGACATAAACCGTCTGGAAACTCGCGGCAATGCTGTGTCCGTCGTTTCGGACGTAGTGAGCTCATCAAGACTGGGTGTCAATGCCGTGGTCGCGGACAACGGGACGCTCGCGTACCTCTCAGGGAACGGCGTCGATGCGGATTCGCCGCGTAGCCTTGTGTGGGTCGATCGCGACGGCCACGAAACGGCCATTCCGGCCGAACCGCATGGGTATCTCTATCCCAGGCTGTCGCCAGACGGCACGCGCGCGGCAGTGTTTAGTCAGGATCACGTGCGGAATCTCTGGGTTTGGGACTTTCGGCGTGAGTCGTTGAAACAGGAGACGAGCAGCTCCCCGCCGGGACCCGATTTCGTTCCCGTCTGGACCGCTGAAGGCCCGATGCTGGAACCCACCGCTAGTGGACGCCGCGAAGAGACATCGCCCGACGGTCGCTGGGTGGCCTATGAGACCAGTGAGTCAGGCCGGATCGAAATCGACGTGCGGCGATCCTCTCAGGCGAAGCGCGAGCACTGGCAGGTGTCCACTGCGGGCGGGATGCGACCGCACTGGGCGAGGAACAGTCTCGAGCTGTTCTATGTCTCACCGACGGGTGAGCTTATGCGCGTTGGAGTCCAGCAAGGCCGATCGTGGACAGCGACGTCACCGGCGCCAATCGTCAAGGCAGGAGGCTACGTGCTGAACCCGACTGATCATCCGGGCCCCACCTACGACATCGCCCCCGACGGCCAGAAGTTCCTCATGATCAAAGATAGCAATGCGGACCGGATCACGCCGCCCGGCAGTGTTGTTATCGTGCTGAACTGGTTGGAAGAATTGAAGCGTCTGGCGCCCACGAAGTAGTGCTCGCGGCGGGAACTTGTATTCAATTTTTTGCTTTCGGGTAGATAACGATAAACGCCGTTGTGTTTACCGATGTCCAGCGCCTGGCAGCCCGAACCGCCCCCAAGCAGGCCGCATGACTTGATTCCTGCGGAGACACATCGATCTCGTCGATGGACGCCCGGGAAGGATGGCATCGCCCTCAGGCGGTTCTCCATGTCTTGCGCAGCGATTGCCAGCAAATCACGGCGCACCCGAGCGAGAGGAACGCCTCGTGGATGTCGGCCCGCTTGTCGTAACGGACGCGCAAGCGTCGGAACTGATTGAGCCACGCAAACGTCCGCTCCACGACCCACCGCCAGCGACCTAACCCACTCCCGTGCGCAGTACGACGCATAGCGATCCACGGAACCATATCGCGCACCCGCAGCCCACGACGAATCGCGGCAGCGTCGTAGCCGCGATCCCCGAGCATGCAGTCTGGCCGCTGCCGCGGCCGGCCCCGTTCGCCGTGCAGCGGAGGAATCGCATCGACCAACGCCAGGGCCTCTTGCGAGTCGTTCCGATTCGCGCCGGTCAGACGCACGGCACGCCTCGCCCGTCGCAAATCAGATGGCCCTTGCTCCCGCGCTTCGCCCGATCGGTGGGATTCGGACCAGTATGGTCACCACCATCCACAGCGCGGATGGAACGGCTGTCCACGACCGCTCGCGACCAATCAATCTGATCCTTTCGAGCGAGCCAATCCAGCAGCGCGAAGTGAATGAGATCCCACACACCCGCTCGTTGCCAATCGCGTAGGCGGCGCCAACACGTCATCCCCGAACCGCATTCGAGTTCCTGCGGGAGCATCTGCCAAGGGATGCCGCTGCGGAGGACGAACAAAATGCCGATCAGACAGGCGCGATCCGAAATGCGCGGCCGTCCGCCCTCCGGCCGACGTGGTGTTGTGGGCAAGAACGGTTCGACTAGATCCCACAATGGATCGGGAAGCAGCGGCCCAGCCATACCCTTCACGTTACTTCGCCGGCGACGATCAGGTTTCGGAGGTTTTGTTACGTGCTCTAAAGGTCCGCACTACGAGAAAATGAAGCGCTCGAGGCCTACGACGATTTGGCCGAAGCTCAAGGTGCCGGGTCGTCGGCATTACCCGCCAAAGCCACGCATTTTCAAGTCGCCCGCCGTCGGGGTATCGCAAATACTCCTTGACCCTCACGTTGCGTGATCGCGGACAATCCAAAACAACTGCACCGACGCCTGCGGTTTGTGCATAGACAAAAACGCGATGACTTACACAGTCAAGAGAGTGGCCGCAATGTCGGGCGTCAGCGTGCGCACGCTTCATTTCTACGATGAGACCTCGCTCCTGAAGCCCGCCTACACGAATGCCAACGGCTACAGAATCTACGAAGAACCGCAGTTACTCATGCTGCAGCAGATCCTGTTCTACAGGGAACTGGGCTTCGGGTTGAAGCGGATTAAAGAGATCCTCGGCCAAGCGGAGTTCGAAAAAGTCGCCGCCCTTGCATCACACCGAAAGGTCCTGGAAAAGAACGTGGCGCGGACACGTACGCTGATTGAGACCATCGACAAGACCATCCAACACCTGAGTGAGGGGACAAAAATGAAAGGTGAGGAGATGTTCGCGGGTTTGAGCGTGGGCGCGGGAAAGGACCGATTCAATCAGGGTTTCAGCCGAGAAGGCACGACGATTGATTGCAAGGTCTCTGCAAAAGAGACCAGCGGCGCGATGTGCGTATTAGAGATCAACGACAGCGGATGGCCGCGCCATCTGAACCCGGACCAGGATGAATGGATTTACGTGGTGGACGGAATGGTGGATGTCGAGATTGGCGGGAGGCGATTCCATCTCGGCGCTCATGAATCCATGTTTATTCCGCGCAATATCGAGCACGTGTGGACCGCCGTGTGCGCACCAGCGACGGTCATCAATACCTACCAACCCGCCGGAAAAATCGAACAGTTCTTTGAGGCGTTGGCCAGCTTCAACGGCCTGCCGACGCGCGAGCAGGCGCTCGCCAACACCTACACGGACGAACAGATCGAGGTGATGAAGGAATTATTTGAAGCGCACGGCATGATTCTGACTGGCCCGCCGCTCTTGTTGATGAAGACACACCGTAACGGTTTACGTTGACACGGCGTACCTGCTGTGCTAACCATTCGCGACCTGCCGAACATGTGTGCGCTATTCGCACACACGGTGTATGTCGCCCTCGGAAGGAGCGGGACCCGATCATGCCAAACGCCTGGGTTGAACGTGTTCGTCTGCCGTTCGTGATTCTTGCGGCGGTCATTTTCCTGCTGGTGACCGCGCGTCATGCGGATGCCCAAAACGCCACGATTCGCGGCCGGGTCGCCGATGAAAGTGGCGCCGCGATGCCGGGCGTCAACGTGACCATCACCAGTCCTGCGCTGCTGGTCCCGCAGAGCGCGACGAGCGACGGCGTGGGTGGCTACGTTTTCGCGAACCTGCCGATTGGCGAATATCAAGCGGTGTTTGAATTGAGTGGCTTCCAGCGGCTGGTGCGGGGCAACATCCTGCTGCGTTCCGACTTCACCGCGACCATCAACGTCGAGATGAAGATTGGCGCCCTCGAGGAGAGCATTACGGTCAGTGGCGCGAGCCCGGTCGTCGACACGGTGTCGACGACGCTGAGTGCCGCCGTTTCCACGAAACAGATCACCGAAACGCTTCCAGTCAATCGCAGCCTCGGCGCGGTGTTCTCGACCATCCCTGGCACCGGCCGGACCACCGACACCGGCGCGGGCGGCCTGGCGAGCGGAGGACAGACAGCTTACGGCGTCTCTGGTCAGATGACGGTCCTGATTGACGGCGTCAACGCCCGGCAAGCCAACGGCTCCACTCAGGGCTTCGGACCCGATCTGTCGTCAATGGAGGAAGTGGAACTCGTGACGCTCGGTGGCAGCGCGGAGCAAATGGCACCGGGAACCGCCGCCAAGCTGACGATCAAGTCCGGCGGCAATACGTTCAGAGGCCGCTACGAAATCAAAGGGCAGGACGACCGTTTTCAAAGCAACAACGTCACGCCCAGTCTCTACAATCAAGGCATTCGCCAGGGCGACGACGTCATCATGAGCCGCGACTTCACCGCGGATTTGGGCGGACCGATTCGCAAGGATCGCCTCTGGTTCTACGGCGCGGTTCGGTACTTCAAGAGTGAATCTGGCGTGCTCGGCTACGCGCATTCGCCAGGCGCCGACGGCATCTACAACACGATCGACGATGTGCCGGGTTCCGATCCGCTCATCTCCAACAACTGGACGGCCAAAGGCACCTATCAGGCCTCACCGAAGTACAAGATCGTGTCGTTCTTTTCGAAGAACACGCAGGATGAACCTGAACGCTTCGGCACGCGGCTGCTTCCCTATGAGGCAACGCGCCGCTTTCTCTGGCAGGTTCGCCAATACAAGTTCGAGCTTCAAGGGACACCGTCCAACCGGTTTCTGTTCAGCGTCCAGATGGGCCGGAACTACTACACCGCCGACTACTTCGCCAAAGAGGAGTACGCGAACGTTCCGTCCGCTTTCGACAACGCCAGTCAGTTGACAACCGGGACCGCAACTTCGCTGGACAAACGGCCGCGTTCGAATTACCAGCCCTCAGGTTGGCTCCAGTACGTACCCGACAAGAACATGTTGGGTCGCCATGAATTCAAAGCGGGCTTCAACTGGTATCACGAGCTGGTTTCAACTGGATACCCGAATGCGCCCCATGGCAACTATCAATTGGTCTTCGACACGATCGGCGGCGTCGCTCACCAGCCGTTGCAAATCAGGACCTACAACTACCCGTTGACGTATTACGACCGTCTCGACACCACCGGCATCTATCTTCAGGACTTGTGGCGCGTCGGATCGCGTCTTACGATCAATCCGGGACTGCGATACGACGGGCAACATTCCTTCAGTCCAGAGCAGACCAAGCCACAAGGACAGTTCGGCAATGCCGGGACCTATGCGAAAAACGATATCGGGACGTGGCGGAATTTCGCGCCGCGGCTCGGCGTCTCGTACGACATCTCGGGCAATGGCAAAACCGTTGTCAAGGCGTCCTATGGCCGCTACAACCAGCAACTGGGCGACAGCTATTCCACCTTCTACAACCCGAACACGCTGCTCACGACCACCTATCTGTGGCACGACCTCAACAAGAACAATGACTACGATCCTGGCGAAGTGAACCTCGATACCAACGGTCCCGACTTCGTCAGCATCGCCGGCGCGCTGAATTCAATCAAGACCTCCGGCGTGAAGAACCCGCACACGGTACAGATGACGGTCAGCCTCGAGCGTGAGCTGATGCCAAACCTCGCCGGCAAGGTGAGTTTTCTGTACTTTCGCGACAAGGATCTGTACGAGACCGTCAATTCTCTACGCCCGTATTCGGCGTTCACCGTGCAGATTCCGCGCGTCGATCCTGGCCCGGATGGCGTCGCCGGGACGGCCGACGACGGTGGGACGATTACCGTTTACGACTATCCAGCGAACCTCAGAGGCAGTGCATTCGTTGGCAATATTCGCGTCAACCGACCCTCCTCACAAGACGATTACACGCGCGTGATGGAGTTCGTGCTGTCGCGGCGGACGATTGGCCATTGGGGACTGCAGGCGTCGGGGAATGTATTGTTCAATCACAAATGGAACAACGGCATTCCGGTGTCGGCCAACCAGGATTACTTCAACCTCAATCACTCACGCGAATGGCAAGCCAAAGTATCCGGCAACTACGATTTCCCGAAAGGGATCACCGCGTCAGCGGCGGCTGTGTTGTTGAATGGTATCTACACGCAGCGAACCAACATCTTCCGCAACATTCCGTCGCAGAGCACGGTGACGATTCGCATGGAAGACTTCAACAACGAGTTGAGCTCGCCGCGCTCCTCGTTCAACGCCCGCCTTGGCAAATTCATCAAATTGTCGCGAACACGAATCGGCCTGTCGCTCGACATCTTCAACGTGCTGAACACTTCCACGGCAGGCGCGTTCAGCGTCTCCTCGGGGGCGACCTACGGCCAGGTCACCAGCATCGACAATCCCCGAATCCTGCGTTTCGGTGCGTCGTTTGATTTCTGAGGAGTATTTGCCATGGCGATGACAAGAAAACAATTTTTGAAAACGGCTGGCGCGGCTTCGCTATCGCTGATGTTGCCTGGCTCTTCGCGGAGCTGGGCATTCGATATGAGCGGCGTCACCGACGTCAATCTGCGGAACCTGCCGACCGAAGACGAGATGTGGAAATGGCTGCAGCAGCTCGCCGACTGGTGTCCGCCGTTCACGGGCAGCCCCAACCACGTCAAGTTCGTCAACTTTCTCGACCAGCGGCTGCGGTCGTCCGGACTGACGCCGCAGCGGAAGACCTTCAAGCTTCCATACTGGGAATTGAAACAGTACTCGCTCAAAGCCGGCAATGAAACGATCCCGCTGGCAAGTTATCGCCCGTATTCGGGCACGACCACCGCCGCCGGCATCACGGCGCCGATGTATTACGCCGGCGTCGGCAACAAACTCGATCTGTCGGGCGCTCGCGGCAAAATCGTCTTGCTCGAGATGGCGCCGGTCACACCGTCGCCGGGCGGCGAGCGATCAGGGACGCTGATTGGCACCTATCCGGCGAATCGTACCGTGCCGCGAAGTATGGGGAATGCGGTGCGGGGCCTCCGCTCCGAAACCAACGACATGAAGGCCTTCGAAGAGGCAGGAGCACTCGGAGTCGTCCACATATGGACGAGCGTGTCGGATGGAAACGCGAAGGACCAGGCCGCGCCAGCCTTCAGCGTGCCGTCAAAAACACCGACAGTACTCGTTGGCTATCAAACCGGTCAGCGACTGAAGAAAATGGCGGCGTCGGGCGCCGCGGCAACCCTGACGATGGTGGCGGAGACTCATCCCGACACACCAACCGACAATCTGTGGGCGGTGTTGCCCGGACAGACCGACGAAAACATCATCATCAACACACACACCGATGGCTGCAATGCCAACGAGGAAAACGGCGCGTTGGGGATCGTGGCGCTTGCGCAGTACTTTGCGAAGGTGCCGGCGGCACAACGGAAACGCAACCTGATTTTCCTGATGACGACGGGCCACTTCGGCCACGGGTATTTCCGCGGCACTCAAGACTGGATTCAGACGAATCAGGACGCCATGAAAAAGACCGTGGCCTGCGTCACGATCGAGCATCTCGGCGCCACCGGTTGGATCGACGATCCCGAGGCGAACGTCTACAAGCCAACCGGCGAGTACGAATGGGGCCCGGCCTATACGCCGCTGCGCGCCGAAGGCGAGCTGTGGCTGAAAGCGGTCCAGGGCACCACCGCCACCAATACCTACGCCCAACAAGCGGAGCAGTATGCGGGTGAGGGACAGCAGTTCCATCGCGCCGGTATTCCCTGCATCTCGTACATCCCCGTCGCGCAATATCTGTTCGCGACGCCAGACAAGGGCGGCGTCATTGAGAAGCTGGATAAAAAACGTTTCTACGGTGAGGTGGTCACGTTCGCGCGGTGCATTGCGGCCCTGGACAAGATGACGGTCGCCGAAATCAAAGGGTAGCGAGCGGAGGGTGCCGGCATGACAGTCTCGAGACGGAATTTCCTGAAGATGGGATCGCTCGCGTTGGCGTTGCCGGGCGCGTCGATGCCGCGCGTGTTCGCTCTTGATGCGAGCGATGGCGGCTACCGTGCGGATCTTCTCCCCACCAAGGAAAAAGTGTGGGAATGGGAGCTGTTCCTGAACAAGCTCGGTCCCACCTACACTGGAAATCCCGCTCACACGCGATTCGTCGAGTTTCTTGCCGACCAGCTGACGTCAGCGGGGCTCGACGTCGCCCGCGACCACTACACCTTCACGCGCTGGCTTTCCAGCACATTGGGATCCTAAGCTTAGAATTCCACGTGGACAAGTTGTCGCG